>Ga0172369_10001659_pt1 | contig 31961 bp, 31 predicted proteins | sample LakKiv25m_FD_114539 | JGI IMG/M metagenome (GOLD analysis project Ga0172369, IMG submission 114539) | Freshwater microbial communities from Kabuno Bay, South-Kivu, Congo - kab_022012_11.25m | ecosystem: Environmental > Aquatic > Freshwater > Lake | place: Democratic Republic of the Congo... | reverse complement strand
TCAAGATTGCCGAGTGTCAGGCCGTCCGCAAGCCCAAGTTTTATTCTCGCAGCCCCAAGGCTGATTTTGCGGGTTACGAAATTCTCCCCCCTTCTTGGGGACTCGTGGTTGAAGAGTATGCCGTTGCACGCGAAAATGCCGAGGCTACGGGATGCGACCACAGCTGTGTGCGCCCGTAGCTTGGACCGGCCGTATGCGGTGGAAGGATTTGGCGCCGTCTGCTCATCAACTCTTTGCGTGCCTGAGAACAGGTAGGCGGAGGATGCCTGGAAAAACCGCGCGCCAGGACACGATTTCTTAATGCATTCCAGCATGCGCTTGACTGCATCCGAGTTCACCTTGAACGCAAGCTCGGAGTTTGTCTCTGCCTCGGACATGCTGCTCATGCCCGCAAGGTTGTAAATTTCGTCCGGGCAGAAATCCTGGATGGAACTGAGGAAAACCGACGGCTCGCCAGCAAGGTCTGCGACGTGGATTTTTTCCACGTGCTTACACACGCAGTTTTTCCTGCACACTCCCTCTACTTCATAGCCCTTTTCGGAGAGAAGTTTGGAAAGGTAGAAGCCGTCCTGTCCGGATAAGCCGTAAATCAGCGCCTTTTTTGCCATGCAAATCCCGTTCAATTCCTCTTCCGCTCCTTCCGTTTTCTAATCTCGCAGGATGCGCCGGTAATAATCCACATATCCGTCCACCATCGCTTCCACGCTGAACTTCGAGGCGCGCGCCCGAGCAGCCCTGCCCATTCCCTTCGCAGCTTTTCCATCCGATAGAAATGATAGCGCCGCGCCAACAAATCCTTCTGTATCTCTCACGTTGCCAACAAGGATGCCTCCTTCATTTTTGCCTATGAGTTCGGCAGCCGCGCCTGTGTCGAATGCGACTGCCGGGGTGCCGCATGCCATTGCCTCTGCGGTGACGAGCCCAAAGCCCTCGTAGCGCGACGGGTGCACGAACAGGTCTGCTGCGCTGTAAAGATAAGGCATGTCCGCCCACTCCGTCCGCCTTGCAAACATGTTCCTGGGCATCATTGCCCGCAGGCGTTCAGGCACGCTGCCATTCACGATAATGAGGTCATTGCTGCCGAGTCTTGACGCAAGCTTTAGGAGGATGTCGAACCCCTTGTGCGCAACACTCATCCTTCCGCAGGCGAGCACTACTTTTCCTTCAGCGGCTATACCGAGCTTTTCCCGCGCCTTTTCCCTGCCTTTCGGAACAAAGTGCCGCACGTCGATGCCGCAGTCTATCGTCCGCACCTTTTCCGACGCGCATGAATAGTGCAGGCGCATCTCCTCGGATTGCTTGCTGCAGAGCGAGGCAAGGAATCGCGCACGCTCGCAGGCGCGCTTTTCATACTGGAGCTGGGTGAAGACATTGTAGGCGCGCATCCAAAAGGAGACCGGGACGTTTTGCAGGTATTGCGCAATCGTTCCGTAGAGAGTGACTAGTGTCTTTTCGGGCGGCACCTTCTCGAATACCGCTTCCGACGCCCATCCATTTGCCTGGACAATATCAAATTCCGAGAAATCCCACTTTTTTCCGGTCAAAACGTGCGGGGCAACGAGTTTCCCGAATCTGGCGAAGCGCGCAGATTCCCGCGCAGAAAGCGAGAAGAATTCAGCTTCCACTCCCTTCTTTTTTGCGAGCCCTGCCGAAAGCTCGAGAAGCATTCGTTCCTGCCCCCCAAGCACTGCCGAGGGATCGTAAGGAGTGACAAGTGCGATTCTCATGGGGCGTTCCTTCCCTCACTTTTTTGCGATTCCCTTCCAGGCTTCCAGGAATTCATCCACAGTGCGTGCGGTCTGGGGGTTTTCCACCATTTGCCGGAGGAACTTTGGCGGAACGGTGACTATGTGCGCGCCGGCTTGCACCGAGCGGTTCACGTCCAGAAGGGAACGAATTGAGCCGGAGATTATCTCGGACTTGCAGCCCCACATTCTGAAAGTGTCTGCAGTGTCCTTTATCACCACGTAGGGGTCAAAGCCGAGGTCGCCTATGCGCCCGTAGAAAAGCGAAACATACGTTGCGCCAGCTTTTGCCGCAAGGAGCGCCTGGTTATATGACATGCCGCAGGTTGCATTGGTCTTTATCCCCTTTGCGGAAAGCGTCTTTATCGCCTTCAGTCCGTTCGGGATTATCGGCGCCTTAATTACGATGTTTTTCGCCCATGTGGAATAGCGCTGCCCTTCCTCTACCATCTCTCCGTAATCGTTCGTGGTAACCTCGACAGAAACGGGACCCGGCTGCATTCGGCATATCTCCTTTATGGTCGGCTCAAGTTCGTTGCCGTCAGAGGCGATGATTTTCGGATTGGTAGTTACGCCATCCACCGCGCCCCATGAAGCAAATTCCCGTATCTCATCCACCTTCGATGTGTCTGCGAATATCTTCATAAAAAGCACCTCTGGCAGACTAGACCATGAAACAATTAAAAAGCGTCCAGTGGGCGGGAAGTTCTGGCTATGTTTTTGCAAACAGCGACGAAGGCGCAATTATTTATACCTGAGCAATGCAAGCAGAGCCATGCCTTCGCTAAAATCCATTCTTAAAGGAGACGGATTCAACGTCGGAATGGATGTCATCCCCGGCTTTGCCGATGTCCCCAAGCACTACGTGGAGCCGGACAACCTCTACACACTGCGGAACAAAGCAAATTACGAATCGCTTGATTTCATAGTCAGTAATGATTTGGTGTTCGCCACCAAGTTTCACAGGATTCTGCTTAAGGAATGGATGAATTTCTGCAGGGTGGGCGGCACGGTTTGCATAATTTTCAAGCAGACGCAAGGCAAAAACCTCCCTTTCCTGATATCGGAGATGTTCGAGCTTTTCCAGAACAATGTCGAGATTGACTGGGAACTTTCGGGCGAGCACACCGTCGTATATGCCAAGAAGCTCAAGCCGGTGCTTGCGCCCGGAGACAGTATTGAACGCTGGACGTTTGGCATAATCGCCAACGGCAAGCGGGATGGCAACGTTGATGGAATAATAAGGTCAATAATCTCCCAGAACATACCCAACTACGAGATAATTGTCTGTGGCACATATGCCAATGCGAACAAAATGCCAATCATTTACATCCCATTCAGCGAAAAAGACGAAAGGGGCTGGATTACAAAAAAGAAGAACCTCATCGCCAAGCACGCAAAGCATGAAAACATCGTAATCGTTCATGACCGCATCATTTTTGAGCCGAGCTGGTATGCGGGTATGAAAAAATACGGCAACTACTTCGATGCGCTTTCTTGCGTGCAGACGCTCGAGGGGACTGCGGTCCGGGCTGGAGACTGGGTAACAATGGGTGCAAAGTACGACCCCGCACTCAGCACGTATGATTCATGCACAGGGGATATGGACTACCGCGACTGGGACGAAAACGCATACATAGTCGGCTCGCTTTGCATATTGAAAAAGAGCGTGTGGAAAAACGCCCCCTGGAACGAACACCTGTTCTGGACCGAAAGCGAGGATGGCGAGCTTTCCTGGAGATTTTTCAGGCAAGGCATTGTCATCCGCTTCAACCCGTATTCGAAATGCACGGCGCTTAGCTGGCAGCATGGCAGGAGCCCACAGTATGAGTTCAACAGCCGGCGGCGGGGGAACCTGCTTCCGGCATACTTAGGAATCTACAAGGTGATGAAAGAAAGTGCAATCCGCCATTTCCCTGCAGGGGTTCTTGAGGCATACAAATGGCTGGAGGTTACCTTTCCGCCGGTGTTTGTCCTGCGGCAGCGGCTGTCCAAGCACGTCGTCAAGGAATTCATGGTTGTGGAAAGGAGGATAAACGATCTGCGCGTGGGCGACGAGGTTGCCGGGAACAATGGGAAGAAATTCACAGTTTCCTCAATTGGGCTCTATAGCGGCAGGGTGCTCGGGATTACCCTGAAGGGCGCGGATGGGGCAGTCAAGAACTTCGGGGTGAAAGCATGTGGAAAGAAATTCCTCGCGTTTTCATTCGATTATAAGATACAGCAGGGATGAGGGGCAAGACGGATGGCTCCAAACCGGTCGAAGCAGGGGGAATGCGGCGGTTCCGCATCCCACCTTCCGCGAAACAATGTGATTGATATGGATGGCAACCGCTTTGGAATGCTTTATGGAAAAATCTCGGATGCCGCAAACAGGGCATATCCAAAAATAGGCAAGGCATTCGTGCTGCTTGCTATGGCAGCAATCCTGTTGGAAGCCGCGGCGTTCGTCGCGTCCGTGGCAGTCTGGAAAGCATCGGGTGGAAACTATTCAGACCGCCTTTCCGAATACAATCAACAGCCCTGGATGCCGGAATACCGCGCCGCCGAAAGCAGGCTGGAGGTGGGCTTTCATCCATACGTCGAATATCTCTTCAAGCCGATTGCGAGCGACAACCTAAACATAGACGAAAATTCCGTGCGGAGGACGGACAACCCGTGCGCCTCGCAAAATTCGGCAAAAATTTTCCTCTTTGGCGGCTCCACAATGTTCGGTTCGGGTTCAAGGGACAACTATACGATTGCTTCCTATCTTTCAAGGGAACTGTGCGCGCGCGGCATAAGCGCCAATGTCACGAACTTCGGGGTCGGGGGGTATGTGATGCAGCAGGGGGTGCTGCGGCTCATGCTTGAGCTCGAGCGGGGCGATGTGCCAGACTATGCGATATTTTACGACGGCGTGAACGATGCGCACTACGCATATGTGAACGGGCGGGTGGGGGCGATGCCCAACCTGAATGCGCGCAGCGTGGAGTTCAATATGAGAAAGGGCTTTAGCGCTGTCCCATTTTTTTACCAGGATAACATAGGACGGGGAATCACGTATCTTGCCACCCGAAAAGCCACCGCGCCCCAGTTCAAGGGATTTTTGGACAGCATAGGCTACCCTGACGAGAGCGGTTACCGAATGCAATATTCCGACCAAGAGGTGCAGGCATTAGGCGGGCAGGTCGCCTCGCAGTATTTTGCTCAAGTCCGGGTGGCGGACGCGCTTGCAAAAGATTACAATTTTACGTCGGCATATTTCTTACAGCCCAATCTTTTCACAAAAAAGCATCTTTCCGGCTACGAGAACGGGACTGCCGCCGGTTTTGTCGGGATAGACCGGATATATCGTGCCGCGTATTCCGGCATAGCTGCGTCCGGCGAGGCGGATAGGGGCGGCTTCCATGACATAAGCACTGTGTTTGACAACGAAAGTGGCACGGTGTACATTGACAACTGCCACCTGCTTGAGGATGGCAACAAAAGGGTCGCAGATGCGATTACGCAGGGCGTTTGGGGCAATGCGGCACAAAGCGCAGGGCGCGACACCTGAAAAGGCACGCCTAGTTTTCCATTCCTGCATAATTATAAATAACTTAAGACCACTTTCTATGTTCTATGGAAGGGGGGAACAGTGCGGCTGGCGTACCTGCTGAAGGGGCAGGTTGCAACCGCGAGCAGAAGGTTCGGCTCAGGGGAGGCTCGCTCAGTGGAACCTATCTTGTCTGTTCAAATGGAAAGAAAAAAATCAGAAAGGAAATCTTTCTTGACGGCGAGCGCGAATACGGCTTCGTGCGCTGGCACTCGCAACTGAAGAAGATGCAGCGGCTAAGCTCCATTTTCCCCGGCATGTTCCCGAAAGTGCTTGATTTCGGACTGGATGGCAGGAACGCCTATTACGAGCTGGAGTTCATAGATGGCGCGCAATCAGGATTTGAATTCCTCGCTTCAAATCCATCAAAGCAGGAAGTTGACCGGTTTCTCTCGGAGTTGATTGCCGCCATGGACCGGCTCCACGGCATCAAAAGGGAATCGAGCAGGAACTCCATCGCGCTTTACATTTACGAGGAAATCGAGCGGCCCCTTGCCATCTGTTCGAAAGACCCAAAGCTGAAGCAATTCCTAGAATACAAAACAATAATTTTCAACGGGAAGGAAGTCCCGTCGGTTCTGCACAACCTGGACTCGATTTACAAGATTGGGAAGAAATGCTATCAGAAGCCAGACGAGTGCTTCACCCACGGGAACATCACGCTTGAAAACCTGCTATGGGCGCCATCGGAAAACAGGGTGCTGTTCATTGACCTGTACGAGGAGAATATTTCGGACAACATATATAACGAATATTCCCAGATTCTCCAATCGAGCAATAGCCATTATGAAATCTACAATTCGCTTGATGCAAAAATAGACGGGAATCGCGTCGCATTGGAAACGGGGGAATGTCCTTCAATTGAATATTTCAACAGGAATTTCATCGGATTTTTGCGCTCGCGTCTGGACTATGACGAGATGCGCATTGTGAAGCTCTACGAGATGTCCCAGTTCACGCGCATGCTGCCGTTCAAGCTCCACGTGGCAAGGGACAAGATGATTTTTTTCTACGCGCTTGCATCCAGCCTGTTGAATGACTTGATAACAGAGGTTGGCAATAATGAATGAACAGAGTTGCACTGCAACGACAAAGTGGGTCCTAAAGACCAGCCTGCCGGTCGAATTTGCAGTACAAGCAATAGACGACCTTTTTGATAACAGCCAGACTGCACTCATCCAAGGAGCGTCGCCGGGAAGGAAAATCCGCAGGCTCGTTATTATCGATGAGCAGGTTTATTCACGGCACGGGGAACGTATAGAACAGTACTTCCTCAGGAACAACGTGCATTACAAAATAGTGCCAATCATCGCATCCGAGACGACGAAGGACATTGACAATCTCTCAGCGATACTCCACGCCATGGAGAACTTCCGACTCATGCGCCAAAGCGAGCCGATGATAGTCATCGGGGGCGGTGTGCTCCTGGATTTAGCGGCTTTCGCAGCATCAATCTACAGGCGCGGAGTGCCATATATAAAAGTCCCGACCACGCTCGTCGGATTTATTGATGTGAGCATAGGCGTCAAGACTGCAATAAACTATTTTGGCAAGAGGAACCGGCTTGGAACGTATTATCCTCCGATTGCAGTCTATCTCGACCGCTCTTTTCTGAAGACTCTCTCAAGGAGGGATTTCAGCAATGGCTTGGGCGAGATTCTAAAAATGGCGCTGATAAAAGACGCGAGGCTTTTTGAGCTTCTCGAAGCGCATGGAAAAGAGCTTATCGAGCAGAAATTCCAGAACGGATCCGTTGCATCCGAAGTGATTGACCGTTCAATCAGGACAATGCTTGAGGAGCTTGAGCCAAACCTTTGGGAAAAAGTCCTGCAAAGGTCGGTTGATTTCGGGCACAGCTTCAGCCCGGTTATTGAAATGAGGGCACTGCCCGAGCTATATCATGGAGAAGCAGTTACCATCGACATGCTCTTGTCCTGCATAATATCCTTCCGGCGGGGCATGCTTTCCAAAGGCGAGCTCGATAGGATATTCCGGACGGCGAGGAGTCTTGAGCTGCCAACATTCCACCCAATGTTCTCCGACCCGCAAATACTGAAGGAAGCGCTTGCGGACACGATGATACACCGGAATGGGAACCAGAACCTTCCAATGGTGCCTGCAATCGGCAAGTTCACATTTTTCAACGATGTTTCCGATGAAGACATAACGGAAGCTGCTGCAATGCTTGCAAGGATGAACAGGGCAACGGGAACAAAGGAGGATGGATGACGATGGAAAAGGACAAAGAGGCCTATCTTGGCACTCCTTCAAAACTGGACACGACATACAAACCAAAATCTAACAGGTACGACGGCATGATATATCGGCGCTGCGGCAAGAGCGGCTTGAAGCTGCCGGTAATCACGCTGGGGCTGTGGCAAAATTTCGGCGACGAGGCAAGCTATGGCAGCGCAAGGAAGATACTTCTCCGCGCATTTGATTTGGGGATTACCCATTTTGATTTGGCGAACAATTATGGCAATCCGCCTGGAAGCGCGGAGAGGACGCTGGGCAGGATATTGCGCGAGGACCTCGGCAGGTACCGGGATGAGCTGGTGATATCTACTAAGGCGGGTTTTGACATGTGGTCCGGTCCGTACGGGGAATGGGGCTCAAAGAAATACCTGGTTGCAAGCATAAACCAGAGCCTCAAGAGACTGGGGCTGGACTACGTTGACATTTTCTACTCGCACAGGTTCGACCCTCAAACTCCGCTGTCCGAGACAATGGGCGCACTTGACCAGATTGTAAAGGAAGGGAAGGCGCTTTATGCAGGAATCTCCTCCTATGGAGCGAAGGAAACGCGGGAGGCAGGCAGCATTCTCTCGCAACTCGGTACCCGGCTGGCAATTGACCAGTCGTCCTATTCGCTGTTCAACAGGTGGATAGAAAAGCAATCCCTGCTGGATGTGCTGGGCGGCTTCGGCGCGGGTTGCATAACTTTTACTGCTCTTGAACAGGGGCTGCTTTCGGGAAAATACCTCAACGGCGCGGATGCGGTTCCGCAGGACTCCCGCATGGCGAATCCTGCGTCTCTGCTGAAGAAAAAGATTTTATCGGAGGAAATGATGAAATCGCTCAACGCCCTAAATGAGATTGCGAAGAGTAGGGAGCAAACGCTCTCGCAGATGGCAATCTCGTGGGTGCTGCGAAACCCAGCAATCACATCCACTATAATTGGAGTGAAGTCGGTTGAGCAGCTTGAGGAGAATGTTGCGGCAATCCAGCGCCTTGACTTTACGAGGAGCGAGCTGGACGCGATTGAGGCGCACGCGAAAGACGAAGGGATAACCCTGTGGCCGCCAAACTGCTAGAAAATCGGGTGATTCGTATGCCAAGAACTTTGATACTGCCGGTTTCCGGAAGGTCGAGCAGATATCCGGGCATGAAGCCGAAATGGCTGCTGGTGCACCCTCGAGGGACGCTCATGCTCACAGAATCAATACGGGGCATCGAACCGAAGAACTTTGACCAGATACTCATAATCGCCCTGAAATCGCACGAGGAGGATTTCCAGATATGTAATGCCATAGAAACAGAGCTTATCGAGGAATATGGACTGGAAAAAGGCGTGATAAAATTCGTGCTTCTTGAGCAGGACACCAAAAGCCAGCCGGAAACTGTCTATGAAGGAATACGGCTTGCAGGCATAGCCGGGCAGATATTCGTAAAGGACGCGGACAATTATTTCACGATGAAAAACATGCCGGAAGGAAATTTTGTCGCCGTATCCGACCTGGCAAAATGCGAGCCGCTGGTGTTGGGAGACAAAAGCTATGTCCAGGTCGCCCGGCAGGGAAACAAGCAAGCAATATCCAGTATAATCGAGAAAAAAATCATCAGCGGCATATTCGGCAGCGGGGGGTATGCGTTCAAGGACGCGGCGGAGTTCTGCGCGAATTTCGAAAAGCTGAAAGGCAAGGAACCGCTCTATATTTCCAGCATAATACAGCAGATGATATGCTCGGCGAGAGTTTTTGATGCGGTCGAGGCGGACAATTTCGAGGACTGGGGAACGCTCTATGACTGGGTTCGCTTCAAGAAAAAATACGCCACGCTGTTTGTGGAATTGGACGGTGTCCTTGTCCTTGATTCTGGCAAGTATTTCGAGCCGAAATGGGGGAGTACCGAGGCGCTGAGAAGGAATGTCGCGACAATAAACAGCGCCTATGACTCCGGCAAAAGAGAGGTAATCGTAATCTCTTCAAGAAAAGAGGATTACCGCAGGATAACGGAGGAACAGATGGCAAAGAACAATATCAAATATCATAAGTTGCTGCTCGGAATCTCAACTGGATGCAGGCGGATTCTTGTTAGTGGATTTTCAGAAAGCACGCCATTCCCTGCCGCAATCGCAGTCAACATAAAGGCGGATGACGACCGGCTTGACGAGCTGCTCGACTAGGAGATGTTGCCATGCGGGAGCAATCAAAAGCGAGCCAGCAAACCCTTGGCAGAATCAACATAGTCATCACGATGGCGGGACGAGGCTCACGGTTCGCAGATGCAGGGTATTCGCTCCCAAAGCCCCTTATTCCGGCAAATGGCAGGCCCATGTTTTCCTGGGCGCTCGACAGCATTGACTTCTATGAGCAGGATATCGACAGGGTCATCTTCATCTGCCTGGAGGAACACGTGCGCAGATTCGGGCTCGACAAGGAATTGAAAAAAGAGTACCCTTCCTGCGAAATAATCGTGGTTGACTTCGTTACGGAAGGGCAGGCGTGCACGGTTCTTCTTGCAAGGAAGGCAATCAACAACAGCACGCCTCTTTGCATCTATAATATTGACACGTTTTTCAGGTCCGGGCTGAAGCGCATCATCAGGAACCCAAAAAAAAGGCTTGATGGGATAATTACTGTGTTCTCCGCGACAAATCCGGGCTACAGCTATGCGCGAATCGGGAAGGACGGCTTCGTGGAGGAAGTGGCTGAAAAAAAGCGGATATCAAGCGACGCCACCATCGGACTCTATTTCTTCTCCAAGGGCTCAGATTTCGTGAGCGCGGCAGAGGCGATGATTGCGAAGAATCTGCGCGTGAACGGCGAATTTTACGTCGCTCCGTGCTACAACGAGCTGATTGCGCGGGGGAAACGGATAGTTCCTGACCGCGCAGAAATATTCCACGTACTTGGCGACCCGCTCTCATTAAGAAAATTCGAGGCGGAGCTTCGAAAATAGATTCCGGTTCATGAGCAGGAATGCGCATGGCGGCCGCCAACTGAGCGGGACTCAAATTTATATATGTGTGCAGCCGATAATGGGCTGCACTCGGAAGGCAGGAATGGATATGGGCGAGGACAAGAACATCATAGTCGAATTCTGGGATTTCCTTAAGGAGCGGAAGGCATGGTGGCTACTCCCGCTTCTCCTGCTGCTTGCGATAGCGAGCGTATTGGTGGTATTTGCGCAAAGCAGCGCGATTTCTACTTTCACATACGCATTCCTGTAGGTGTGTTGCTTTGAGTAAGGACAGCGATTTTGACCGCTACCGGCGATTTGGCAAGCCGTTCGGCTTTGCGTTATCTTTTACCATATTCACCTTTGTTCCCTATGCCATCTTTTCATACACAAAAAAGCTGCCAGCCGGATGGGAGATATACCATGTTGCGTTTGCAGTTGCACTTCTGACGCTTGCAGGCATTGCCCTGAAGAGGTGGCTTTATGAATAAACTAGCAGGATTTGCAAGCGGCATCTTCGAAGGCATGAAGGAGTTCGGCTCGAACATAAGCATCATAGTCAATTCGCTTCTGCTCTTGATTGTCTATGTCTTGGGAGTGGGGGCAAGCTCGCTTGCAGCAAGGATGCTCAATAAGAAGCTTTTCGACTTCCAGATTTCAAAATCAAGGGGCACGTATTGGATTGATATGAATATGCAGAAGCAGGGGATTGCGGGATACAAGAGGCAGTTTTAGATGAAACCAGCATACATACTCGGGCTCAGCTGCCATTACCATGACGCATCCGCAGCCATTGCAAAAGACGGCAGAATAGTAGCTGCTGCCGAGGAAGAGCGCTTCACCAGGAAAAAGCATGATGCCTCCTTCCCAATCAATGCGGTGAAGTATTGCCTTGAAAGCCAGAGCATAACCGCCAAAGACCTGGACTACGTGGCTTTCTATGAAAAGCCGTTCTTGAAGGTCGAGCGGATGCTTTTCCAGCACGTTGAATTCTATCCCCGCTCGTTCAAGACATTCATTGCTTCAATGCCAGCCTGGATAAACGAGAAGGCGCGGGTCAAGGGCATGATAAGGGGCAAGATGGGGTATGCGGGACCGGTGCTTTTTGTGGAGCACCACATGGCGCACGCCGCAAGCTCGTTCCTGCCCTCGCCGTTCAAGAAGGCGGCGGTGCTCACTGTGGATGGCGTTGGCGAATGGACCACGACTGCATATGGAATTGCCGAAGGGAGCGAGGTGCGCCTTGTCAAGGAAATCCGCTTCCCAAGCTCACTGGGGCTGTTATATTCCACGCTCACCGCCTATCTCGGGTTCAGCGTGAACAATTCCGAATACAAGGTGATGGGGCTTGCCCCATACGGAAACATGGATGCAAAAACCAATCCGTATTATGCCAAGCTTCTTAAGGCGGTGGACATAAAGGAGGACGGCAGCTACCGATTGGATATGAAATACTTCACGTATCATTATTCCGACAGGATGCCGTCCAGCGAGCTTTGCGCGCTTCTTGGCGGACCAGTAAGGGGGGAAAAAGACGAGCTGACTGCACGGCACAAGGACGTCGCGGCAGCGCTCCAGCTCGTGACAGAGGAGATAATGACCCGGATAATCCGCCATGTGCACCATGAAACGCACTGCGACAACTTGGTCATTGCGGGCGGGGTGGCGCTGAACAGCGTCTACAATGGCAAGATAATCCGTAGGACGCCTTTCAAGTCAGTATGGATACAACCGAATGCATCCGACGGCGGCACGAGCATAGGCGCCGCGCTTTATGTGCACAACTGCCTGCTCGGAAAGCCCAGGGAGTACGTGATGGAAACCGCCTACCTTGGACCTGGCTACAACGATGACGAAATACGGAGAATCCTAGATGACAGAGGAATAGTCTATTCGGAATTCAAAAGCCGCAATGAAATGGTGGAAACCGCCGCAGAGCTTGTTTTCAAGGACAAGGTAGTTGGCTGGTTCCAAGGGAGGATGGAATGGGGTCCGCGCGCTCTCGGTGCGCGCAGCATCCTCTCAAATGCGTGCAATCCCAAAATGCAGGAGATACTCAACCTGAAGGTGAAGCACCGCGAGAAATTCCGGCCGTTTGCCCCGGCAGTCTGCATTGATGACGCGGGCACGTATTTCGAGTGCGACCGCCCCATACCTCTGCCGACGGATTTCATGCTCATGGTCTATCCCGTCCGGGAGAAATGGCGGGCGCGGATACCTGCGGTCACCCATGTGGATGGAAGCGGGAGACTGCAGACTGTACGCAGGGAACAGAACCCGGACTATTACGACCTTATCAAGGCGTTCGGGCGCCGCTCAGGCATCCCGATAGTCATAAACACCTCATTCAACATTCGCGGGGAGCCGATTGTCTGCACCCCGCTTGACGCCTACAAGTGCATGATGGGCACCGGCATAGACTGCCTCGTGATTGGCAATTGCCTAGTAAGGCGCGAGGACAATCTGAAAGACTCCTGGGATAGCGAGAAATTTGCCGATGACTGAAGAGAGGGTGATTTGATGGAGGAAAAAAAATCCCAATCCATCGTAAAGTGCGAGATTGGAGAAGGATGCAAAATATACAACTTCGTCGATCTTTATGGCTGCAAAATCGGCAGGAACACAAAAATCGACTCCTTCACCTATATCGAGGAAGGAGTGGAGATTGGGGACGACTGCAAGATACGGACGCACGTGTTCATTCCGTCAGGCGTCACCATAGGCAGCCGAGTGTTCGTGGCTTCCGGGGTGGCATTCACGAATGACAAAAATCCCCGGATAGGCGCTCATTCGCAGCTGGAGGGGATTGATGTCGAAGATGATGTGACCATTGGCGCCAGAAGCGTCATATTGCCCGGTGTGCGAATAGGACGGGGCTCCCTGATAGGAGCGGGCTCGATTGTCACCAAGGACGTTCCGCCCGATTCGATTTACTTCAATAGCATAATTCCTCAAATCAAGCCAAGGCAGAAGTAAGATATTCTTTGCCGGCAAAATCAAGAGAGTGAGCCACATGAAAGCACTTGTATTCGGCGGCGCCGGCTTCATAGGGAGCGCGCTTGCTGCAAAACTCCTGTCTGAGGGAAACGAAGTTTCCGTTTTCGACAGCCTCTATACTGGCAGGATGGAGAATCTGTCTGCATGCGCAAAGATGGAGGGATTCACGTTCATCAAGGGGGATATGCGCAATCCAGATGAAGTGAAAAAGGCAGTGGCGGGGCAGGACATCGTCTATCACCTTGCCGCCAATGCGGACATACGCGGTGGGATGGAAAACACCATGCTCGACTTGGAATACAACACTGTTACCACAATATCCTGCCTTGAGGCAATGAGACGCTGCGATGTCAGGCGAGTGGTGTTCACCTCTTCGTCCGCAGTTTATGGCGAGCCGTCGGTTTTCCCGACGCCCGAGTGCCATGGACCTCTCCTTCCCACTTCGCTTTACGGGGCGTCCAAGCTTGCTGCCGAGGCTTACGTCTGTGCCTTCTGCGAGGATTTTGGCATGGATGGCAGGATTTTCAGATTCGTGAATATACTGGGCGCTGCAAACAACCACGGGGTCGTCGGCGACTTCATCAGGAAACTCCGCGCAAACCCCAAGAAGCTGGAGATACTTGGGGATGGCAGGCAGAGGAAGTCATCGCTCCACGTCTCGGACTGTCTGTCCGGTATAGAATCAGGAGTAAGGCACGGCAAGGGGAGGACGGACATCTACAATATAGGGAACGACGATTACGTGCTGGTCGACGACATCGCGGATGAGATTTGCGCAGCAATGGGGCTGGATGGCGTGGAATACCGGCACACGGGTGGAATCCGGGGCTGGACCGGAGACATGCCATTTGTTTTTCTGGACAACAGCAAGCTGCGCGCGACAGGATGGAAGCCAACGATGACTTCGCGGCAGGCGGTCAGGCGCGCAGCGGAGGAGATGCTTGCTGCGCAGTCTCTTGAGGACAAATACAAGAAGCATTTTTGAGGTAAACCATGCCCGTTGATATGACTGGCTTGATTTTAGCTGGCGGGCTTGGCACCCGGATGCGACCCTTCACTTTGCATACTCCAAAAAACCTCATTGAGATAGAGGGCAGGGCATTCCTCGACTATCAGCTTGAGCTTTTCGCAAGAAACGGCGTGGCGAGAGTGGTGCTTTCCACTGGATATTTGGGGCACAAAATCGAGGACTGGCTCGGCTCGCATTCCACGCACGGAGTTAAAGTCGAGGTCTGCCATGAGAAAGAGCTTCTTGGAACTGGCGGGGCGATAATAAATTCTCTGCCATCCATGCCCGACGAATTCTTCATGGCATATGGGGACTCTTATCTTCTTCAGCCCTTCGAGCCGATCCATCGCGCATTCAGGAAATCAGGGAGAGACGCCCTCATGACGGTTCTTGCGCAGGAGTCAGGCACAACTGAAAACAACTGCGAAATCAAAGAAGGGCGCGTTGTGCGCTATGCAAAGGGGCAACCGCCCGGCACTTTCTCATACATGGACTACGGTCTGCTGTTCTTCAAGAAATCCGCATTTTCGCGCTATGGGCTGGAAAATTTCCCCACAGACAGGATATTTGCAGACCTGATTGCACGAAAGGAACTAGTCTCATTCGAGACGCGCGCCCCTTATTTCGAGGTTGGCTCCCGCGAAGGATTAAGAAGCTTCACAAGATACATAAAAGGCGGGAGGGAATAATCATGATAGTTTCAAGAACCCCACTCAGACTGCCCCTTGGAGGCGGCGGAACGGACTTGCCGTCCTATTACTCAAAATACGGAGGTTCACTCATTTCCGTGGCAATCAACAAGTATGTCTATGTCATCGTGCACAAGAATTTTGACAAAAGCATCAAGGCGGTTTACCGTAAAGTGGAGGTTACGAGCAACGTGGATGACATAGAGCACCCCATTGTCAGGGAGGCGCTCAAACTGAACGGCATAACGAGCGGATTGGAGATATTCACGATGGCAGATGCGCCGGGCAACACGGGTCTTGGCTCCTCATCCTCTTACACAGTCGGGCTTTTGAATTGTCTTTATGCCCTGAAGCGCAGGCATACGTCCCCCCAAGTCCTTGCGGAAGAGGCATGTAAGATAGAAATTGACACTCTCCGTGAGCCGATAGGCAAGCAGGACCAGTACATGGCGGCATTCGGCGGCTTGACCCGCATGGACATTGACAGGGAAGGCAGGGTAAACGTCGGCTCGCCCATGCTCTCGCAGGATACTTTCGAGGCGCTTGAAAACAACCTCCTTATGTTCTACACCGGCTACCAGCGCTCGGCTTCGGACGTACTGAAGGACCAGAACGAGGCGACAAAGAAAGATGAAGGCGCGGTTGTGGCGAACCTGCACAAGATAAAGGAGATTGGCAGGAAGATAATGGAAGAACTCGAAGCGGGGAATGCCGACGCCATAGGTCCGCTTTTCCATCAACATTGGATGAGCAAGCGCAAGCTTTCCGGCAAGATTTCGAACCCCGCTATAGACGAGCTTTACGAAATCGGGATGAAAAACGGCGCAACGGGGGGCAAGCTCATCGGCGCGGGCGGAGGCGGGTTCATCGTGTTCTACTGCCCCCGGGACAAGAGCAAGCTGCGCGCTGCGATGAAGCAGAAGAACGCGCCCGAATTCCAGTTCAAGTTCGATTTCGAGGGAAGCAAGATAGTATTCAATCCCTGAATTTCGGATGGGGAATGTTTGTATGGAAAATGCAAAATACATAAGCGATTTTCTCGCGGAAGCGAAAACCATAATTGACAGGATGCCGCGCGAGGACATTGACCGCGTGATTGAGATGCTCTTTGACGCGTGGAAGAACGGCAACACCGTCTTTCTCATCGGCAACGGCGGCTCGGCATCCACGGCGACGCACATGGCTGCCGACCTGACCAAGAGCATTTCCGTCGAGGGAAAAAAGAAATTCCGCGCTTTGGCATTGGTGGACAACATCCCGATGGTCTCCGCGCTCACGAACGACAACGGCTGGGAGCACATCTACACCGAGCAGCTCAAGGCGTATTTCCGCCCGGGCGATTTGGTGGTCGCGTTCTCGGTGCACGGCGGCGCGGGCAAGGACAAGGCGGGCGCATGGTCTCAAAACCTCCTCAAGGCAATGCAATATGCCAAGGACAACAAGGGGCGCGCAATCGGATTCGCCGGATTTGACGGCGGGGCGATGAAGCAGATGGCTGACGCGTGCGTGGTCGTTCCCGCAAACAGCACCTCGCAGGTCGAGGCGTTCCACGTAGTGCTGCACCACCTGATTGCGTTCTGCCTGAAGGAAAAAATAGCAAAATCCAAGTGAGAGGGTGTGGGATTGGGAAAAAAACTCCGCCGCGCGGTCTTCCTTGACCGCGACGGCACAATAAACCGGCTGGTCTATTACGAAGACCACGGATTCGTTGACAGCCCGTTCCTCCCCTCGCAGGTAAAGCTCATTCCCGGCGCTGCGCGCGCCATGCGGCTCCTGAAGGAAAAGGGCTTCATGCTCGTGATGGTTTCCAACCAGCCCGGAATCGCCAAGGGCAACATGAGCGCAAAATCGTTCGTTGCCGTGGGGAAGCGGCTCGACTCTCTTCTTGCCAAGGAGGGCGCGGCATTTGACGCGGAATATTTTTGCCCCCATCACCCAGCCGCGAAAATCGCCCGCTACAGGAAAAAATGCGCATGCAGAAAGCCAAGGCCGGGCATGCTTCTCGCCGCCGCAAAAAGGCACGGCATCAACCTGCGCGGCTCCTACATGGCGGGCGACGGAATAAACGACGTTCTGGCAGGCAGGGCTGCGGGCTGCAAGACGGTTTTCATAGGGAATTTCAAGCCGGAGCTTTGGAAATATTTCAAAGTAGGCAAAAAGCCCGGCATAATCGCAAAGAACCTGCTTGACGCAGTGCGAAGGATAAGGTAGTCTCATGACGAGAAAACCCCTGGTTTCCGTGCTTATGCCTTTCTATGACAGCGGGCAGCCCGTTGCGCAGCGCCAGTTTTCGCAGGCAGTGGAAAGCATCCTGTCCCAGACCTTCCAAGACTTCGAGATAGTCGCAGTCGTTTCTGGCGAGGAGGCATTCGCGCGGAAACTTGCCGCAAAGTCCGGGAAGATACGGCTTGTAACTTTCAGACAGAAGCCCATCGGGCAGAATCGCCCGCTTTCAGAAAGACTGGAAGGCATCGTGAATGCCCGGAACCTGTGCATAAAAAACGCTCGGGCTCAGCTTGTGGCGTATGCTGATTACGACGACATTTCGATGCCGGGGCGGCTGAGGGCACAGTATGATTTCCTTATGATGCATCCTGGTGTAGGGGCAGTGGGCTCCAACATGCTTCTGATTAATGCAGACGGCAAGATAGTTGGGGCGAGGAAAGCGTTTGAAAACGACGCGGAAATACGCAGGCATTTCCTGCAGTTCAATCCTGTGCCGCAGCCAACGCTGATGGCGCGAAAGAGCCTGATAGTGGAAGCGGGCGCGTATGCCAAGGGGGAGTTTGCAGAGGACTATGACCTTTGGGTGAGGATGGCCAAAATCGCAAAATTCCACAACCTACAGGCTCAGCTCGTAAAATACCGCGTGCATTCTGGAGGAGGGGCAACTGCCTATAAGTTTCCACTATACTTTTCATCCCTTCGCGTGAAGGTAAAAGCCGCAAAAACGCTTGGCATAGCGCCAAGACCGATGGATATTGTTGTAAATGCAATGCAATTCCTTTCGCTTTTCTTCCCTGATAGCATAAGGCGCACTGTTTTGGAAAGGGCGCGCAGCAAGCTCGTGGTGGGTTCGTGATTCCATGGGAAAAACACTTTTGATAAGCGGCGCAACCGGCGGCTTGGGCTCGCTGGTGGCGCATGAACTAGCCGGAACTTTCCCAGAGGTAATACTCATGGGCAGGAACAATGCTGCGCTAGGGGCGCTTTCTTCTGAACTGAAGGGCGCGGTTGTGCATATTGCGCTTGCAGACATATCTCGGTTCTCCCAGGTGGAAGATGCGCTCTCGCAGTTTGACAGGATTGACGGGATGGTGAATGCTGCCGCCATCCTTGGGCCGGTGGAAAAATTCGGAGATGAAAAATGGAATGAATGGGAGGAAACAATCGCAATAAACCTCATTGGAAACGCGGCAGTATGCCGAGCCGCCCTTCCGAAGCTCTTGAGGGCAAAGCGCGGAAAAATCGTGAACTTCTCAGGAGGCGGCGCAGCCGGGGCGAGGCAGCACCACTCCGCGTATGCGGCATCCAAGGCTGCGATGGTGCGCCTGACGGAGATTATAGCCAAGGAGTACCCAACAATTGATGCGAATGCGATTGCACCCGGGGCGCATAACACCGGCATCTGGAGAGGCGAAACCTATGACAGCCCTCCCAAGAAGTGGGCAGATGCGAAGCGGTTTGTCTCCCTCGTCTCGTTTTTGCTATCCGAAAAATCCGATGGAATCTCCGGGAAGTTCCTGCACATCTATGACAAATGGGAAGAGCTAACGCCCCGGATTTCCCAGGATGACATGTACTCGCTTAGGAGGATTGAACCGAAACCGGGTCAAAGACGATGATATTATGAGATGGGGTATAATAGGCGCAGGGCTTATCGGCGGCAAGCGGGCAGCCGCGCTTGAAGCTCTCGGAGAGACGGTTGTTGCAGTTGCAGACGTAGATGCGGTCCGTGCTTCCGGGCTTGCCGGAAAATACGGGGCTTCTTCACATGCCGACTGGAAGGAAGTGACACGCGCAGACGGGATTGATGCCGTTGTTGTTGCAACCACCCACGACTGGCTTTCGCCCATTTCCATAGATGCGCTTCTCCACGGCAAGCATGTGCTTGTGGAAAAACCCGCAGGTAGGAATCCGGAGGAAGTCAGGGCGATTTTGGATGCGGAGAAAAAAAGCGGCAGGATAGTGTGCGTTGGCTTCAATCATCGCTTCCATCCAGCGCTTGCCAAGGCGAGGGAAATTTGCGCCTCGGGGGAATACGGGCGGCTCCTCTACATGCGCGCGAGGCACGGGCATGGCGGAAGACCTGGTTATGAAAAGGAGTGGCGCTTCAACCCGTCGCTCTCGGGCGGCGGGCACTTCATAGACCAAGGCAGTCATCTGATAGACTTGTCGCGCTTTTTCGCAGGGGAGGAATTCGCGCTCAAGTATGCAATGTGCAGGAACTATTTCTGGCACGCCCCTGTCGAAGACACCGCGCTTGTTCTCCTCGAGAGCAAGGGCGGCGTAAGCGCAACCCTTTTCACAAGCTGCGTGCAATGGAAAAATCTGTTTTCATTCGAAATTTATCTCGAGCGCGCGCAGATGAATATTGACGGGCTTGGCAGGAGCTATGGAACCGAAACGCTTACCATCTACAAAATGCGACCGGACATGGGTCCGCCGGATGTGGAAACACAGAGGTTTGAGGGAGAAGACGAAAGCTTCAAGGCGGAAACTGCCGATTTCATTGCGAAAATAAACGGCAAGCCGTCGCTTTGCGCAACAGCGCAGGATGCACTTGCCTCAATTTCAATAGTTGCCGCGGCATATGCCAGCGGCGCAGCAAGGAAAGAATGATTGCATGGCGCCTACTGAGTCTGCTTCGCAGCCACGGGGTCGATCCAACCTTCCGCATTGCCTTTGAAAAGGGAGTCGTTCATCCTGAAAATCTTCACCTCTCCATCCTTGCTCTTGTATACAAGGTCAAAGCCCTGCAGGTTCTCAAGATAGAATCCCCGGTAGAGGTTCGAGCGGTAGAAGTCGGTCTTCGCGTCCTCCATCCCATCTACCCAAGTTCCGTTCGGACCGGGCCAGATTTTCCTTTCGTCATAGACCATTTCCGCCTGCACGCTGTCATCGTAATCCGCAACCACCCTGATTGTGCCCTTGGAGAGCGCGAGGTCGCCGTTGGCGTCCTTCTTGTCAAGGTAATACGTCGCAGGCACTTCGCTGCCGTCGGAAATCTTCACGGTCCCCACGCAGTACGCCGGCGACTGTGCGTCAATCCCCTGCATGGTAAGCCGGTATGCATAGACGCCCGTGCGCTGCTGGCTTTCCGAAATGGTGCAAACAGTTCCGGGGGTTTTCGTCTTCGCGATTATCAGCCGCTCGGGGCTGTGGTCATATTCGCATCTGGAAGTTCCAGGATCCTGTGCCAGCATGGTCAGTCCTTCGTGCGCGCAGCCGAGGTAATTCAGCGCCCCGTATTTGCCGCCGAACGTGTCCCCGCCGATTATTTCCACATCGAACAGGACGTAGCGGCTGTCAAAATAGTTCATCGAGTCTATAAGGTCCTGTCCGCTTCCAATGAGGAAATCGTGCGCAGTCCTACCTATCATGCCGGGCGATGCCTGCTCGTTCCGGATGACTGCTTTCCGACCGCCAAAGTAATTTATCCAATGTCCGTAATCCCACCAAGAGAGCACGCGATCGCGCTCATCAACGTTGCGGCTTATCCAGTCCATACTGTCCACCCAGTAATTGGAAAGACGGTTGCACTTGAATGACGCGCCCGCCCTTGCATAATCCGAGGATTTTTGTTCGTCCGAACTCCTTGGCATCAGCTCTTTTGATGAAAGCTGCGAAACCAGGCACACCTTGCCGTTGAACTGGCCGTTTATCGTATCCGCAAACGCCTTGTCATAGCCAGCATTGCAGATGTCTGCATCGTAATAGTTCGCTTTCCGCAGGTCTTCGCACATCTGCGCCATCTTTGGCATCATAGCTACCGGATTATCTTGGTAGCGTGCCTCAAAGGACTTGGAGAATATCATCATCTGGTAGCTTGATGGGAAGGTTGCCTGCGCAACAATCAGCAGGACAATGAGCGCTGCGAACAACGAATATATGCGGAGGGAGAGCCCGGGTTTTCCAAGCTTTTTTGCCAGCCAGAGGAACGCGCGCTCCATCTCCGCCACAGTAACCACCGCAGCTACTGCGAGCGCCATCCCGACGAACAGAGTGTATTTTATCTTGATGAGGCCAACGTAAGATATCGGCAATACCACAAGAAGCAGCAGTATTCCGATTGATGGCGCATCATCATCCTCGCCGCGCCTGAAGAAATAGCTGTATGCAAGCCCAAGCGAACCTATTAACAGGAAGAAGAACAACAGCGAATTTGCCTTCTGCACTGACGGTATGCTCATTCCCAAGAATGTATTTGCGGTCTGGCTTGTTGTGTTTATGGCAGCATTGCCTATCGCGCTGAAAGCCGTGGCGGCAATGTCAAGAATCCCGCAAGCAGCGCTTATCGCGCCCTGAAAAAAGTCCGCTGGCTGTGCAACCACGTGGTTTCCCGGAACAAGCGCCAAAAATCCAGCTTCCCCTTCGAACGATGCCCCTGCCAGATTCTGCTCTGCAATCGTCTTGTAGAGCGGTATGTTGAAATTCGCCTGCCCAACATACTGGCTCGCCATGCCCCTTATCGAATTTCCAAGCGGGTTTGGCACTACCAAGACGAGCAGTCCCAGGATAGCGACTGCGGCGATGAATACACGCCTCTGCTTGCCAGTCATCGAAGTGAAAAATTCATTCCGTTCAAGCGCATACGCCCACACGAGCGCGGCGAGGCAAATGAGGAGCTGCGTTTTCATGAGAAGAGATGGTAGACCGCCCACGCCATACCCATATAGCATCGCGATGCAGCTTGCCGCCACGTATCCGGCGACCAACACCGCAGTTATCTGAAGGAAATTGCCCTGTTTTTTGTCACGGATGAAATAATCTATCGCCTGCAGCCCTATAAATCCTGTTACTGGGAGGAGGATGACTGGGTCATAGTTCGATGCCAAGACGGCAAAAAAGAACGCTGCTCCTGCCAAGATGCCTATCCTCAAGTCATTCTTCCTGAGCGCAAAGACGTATGTGCCAAGCACTAGGAATACGGAAGCTATGCCTTCCGGACCGGCTTCATTCACGCCGGCGGACATCTTGAATAGGGTTATTGGAAGGAAAATCAGGAGGAAAGCAGCAAGGATTCCATAGCGCTTGCCATAATAAGAGGAGAACAGGAGATACCCTCCGAACGCCATGAGCATTGCCATTATTGGCGGGAGCCACCCAGATATTACGAACAACAGGTAGTTGTCATATCCAACTCCGGAAGTGTAAAGCGAATATGCCTGCGCTTCAACATATGCCTTAAGCGGCGTATAGGTGCGGTGCGTGAGCGTCTTGATTTGCGGCCACCACGCAGTGTCCTCATACTGCGGCATTTCTCCGAATCGTATTATCTGCCCGCTTCCATATACATAGAAATACGGGTCAAGCTCGGAGTAAATCGGGCTGAACGACTGCAGTCGCATCCAGAACGCGAAGAGCACGGCGATGAGAAGGAGCGCGGTTGCGGCATGCCTGCGCGCGAACTCAAAGGAGAAAACGTCCTCTAACTTGGTCTTCGGCATCTTGATTTCAAACGCCTTCTCTTTCATGCCCCATATTATCCCCGCCGCGGTGACTATGAACATGTTGACGATGGCGAGGAAGAGAGAAAATTTCAGCCCGACCATGCTCTCAAGCAGCAGCATTGACGGCGGGACGACCAAGCCGATGAAAAAGCATAGCAGCAGTTTTTCAAGCGCGGACAGTTCGCTTTTTTTCAAAAACGGGACGCCCAGCGCAATTCCCGGCACGAGCGCGGAAACGAAAACGACCAATGTGAAATAGACCCAGTTGAAGTCCAATGCTACCATTGAGAATCACCTTTCCTATTCTGCCTCGGCGTGCATTGATGCCTCCCAGCATCTCTTGACACGCCGACGAACGGTGTCCAATTCTTCTTGGGCAACTATAAAAACCTGCCTTTGCACTTCTTTTCCGATGTACGACGTCCACATAATCGGAGGCGGACCGGCGGGATGCTTCGCGGGAATAACCGCATGCCTTGGCGGCGGAAAAGTCCTCCTGTCCGAGGAGCATCCCCTGATTGGCGAGCCGGAGGCATGCTCCGGGCTCATCTCCAAAAGCGGGCTGGAATCACTCATGCCCCACGTGAACTATCGAGAAGTCCAGTTCAACACCATCACTTCCGCGAAATTCACGAGCGGAACGAGGGGGGAACCCGGACAGACAGGGGGGCGCGGGCAAGGAGGGCAGGAATTCGTGATACGCCCGAAGGAGGAAACCGCCATACTCGTTTCGCGCAGCGGGCTTGACCGGCTCGCCGCGGCAAAGTTCGAGGAGGAAGGCGGAAAACTCGAGCTGGGCAAACGGGTAACGCGCGATTTTTGCTCGAAATGCATCATAGGCGCGGACGGACCCGCCTCTTCGGTCGCGGATTATTTCGGCTTCCCGAAAATCGGCTCGTTCGCGGCGTGCATGCAGGGCAATTTCAAATACTCGTGCGGGGACGCGCACCAGGCGGAAATATTCCTCTCATCGTCCGAATTCCCCGGATTTTTCGGCTGGGCAATCCCGATAAGCGAGGACGAGGCGAAAATCGGGCTGGGCGTTTCGCTCCCGAACCATCCGCTTGCATTTTATCGCAGATTTCTCTCGCGGCTTGGCATAACCTCAAAGCCATCGCACGAGTTCGCCGCGGTCATCCCCACGGCAGTCCGCAAAAAAACCGCCATGCAAAAGGCGGGCTATCGCGTCTCCCTCGCGGGCGACTCGGCTGGACAGGTGAAGGCGACCACCGGCGGCGGGGTTTTCTTCGGCGCGCAATGCGGGATGCTCGCAGGCAGGAATTTCTCCGAGCCGGAACGCTACGAGCGGGAGTGGCGTTCAAAATACGGGCTCGACCTCGCGCTGCACCACCATTTCCGCTCCGCGCTGAACATCGGCGGAGGCGAGCCATCGCCGCTTCTCGTGTCAATGGCAAAGGCGATGCTCTTTGAGGATTTGCTCTCCGAGCGCGGGAAGATGGACAGGTGGGGCGGGATGCTCTCGCCATCAACCTTATTGGCTTATGCGGGGATAGTGAAGAGGAGAATAACCGGAACGGGCGCCTGATTCCATGAACGCACCATCATTCCGCGCGGATTTGCACCTGCACACCAGCCACTCGAAGGACTCGCTCTCCTCCCCGCGCGAAGTGCTCGTTGCGGCGGTGAAGAAGGGGCTCGGCGCAGTTGCCATAACCGACCATGACGAAATAAGCGGCGCGCTCGAGGCGGCAAAAATCGCGAGGAAGGAAGGGCTTTCGCTTCAGGTGATAGTCGGCGAGGAAGTGGGCACGGACGAGGGCGACCTGCTTGTTTATTTCGCCAAGAAAAGAATCGCGCCAGCGCCTCTTGCCGCAGTGCTTGCCGAGGTGAAAAGGCAGGGCGCAATCTGCTGCGCCGCGCATCCGTTCGATTTTGCAAGGCACGGGATAAACCTCGCAAAACTTCCTGCGCGCGAGCTTTCGGGCATCCACGCAATCGAGGCGCTCAACGCGCGCGCGTCCGTTGCCTCGCAAAATTCCAGCGCGGAAAAATTCGCGCAGGAGAACGGAAAGCCGATTCTCGCCGGCTCGGACGCGCACCACCCGTCCGAAGTGGGCGCGGCATGCGTTGAATTCGAGGGGATAAAAAAGCTCGATGCCCGCTCGCTCCTGTCCGCCCCGCGCAAACTCCGCGGCTCAGTTTCCCCTGCCTACGTCCATCTTTTCTCAAGATATGCCGCCATCAGCAAGAAAGCAGGGCGGATTTTTGGAAAACGGGAACAGCGGGGAATAGCGTAATAAATCCTGCATCCATTCTTACTGCCGGGAGGAAAATGAAGCCAAAGCACGTCGCAATAATACCCGACGGCAACCGCCGCTGGGCGAAAAAACACGGCATCACGCTTCTTGAGAGCTACGACAAGGGAATCGCGCACATAGCAAACGTGCTCAAGTGGTGCCGCAAATACCGCGTGCGCGAACTCACCATGTGGGGCTTTTCCATGGAGAATTTCCTGCGCGACAGGAAGGAGGTCTCGCAGCTTTTCAAACTCTTCAACCAGAAGCTCTCCGAGGGCATGCGCCACGATTACGAAAAATACAAGGTCAGAGTCAGGTTCATGGGGCGGATTGACGAACTTCCCCGCGAAGTTTCCGAGAAAATGCGGCAGGTGGAGCGCGACACCGCGAAGCACAAAAATTACCGGCTCAACCTGATGCTCGCCTATGGCGGGCGGCGGGAAATCCTCGACGCGGTGAACCGCGCGCTTTCGCAGCGCATGGGAAGGGTGGATGAAAAATCCTTCGCCAACCTCCTTTACACTTCGGGCGCGTCCGAGCCCGACTTGGTGATACGGACTTCGGGCGAGGTGCGGACAAGCGGCTTCCTTCCGTGGCAATCCGCATATTCCGAATATCATTTTTCCCGCAAGCTCTGGCCGGATTTCTCCGAGCGCGACTTCAAGCGCGCGCTCGACGATTATTCGCGCAGGAGGAGAAAATACGGGAAATGATGAAATCAAATGCGGAAAAATACTGGAACAATGGAAATCAACTACGCGAAATACGGGGAGTTGGCGGATGGATAGCGGAAAAAAGCGCGGGCACGGGGGCAAGAAGCCGGCAAGGCTGATTTCCCTGCTCGTCCTGGGCACGGTGGCTCTGATGTGCGGCATGTTCGTATTCTCGGCAATCGGGCAAATCCCGAACTACTCGATTTCAAACAAAAGCAAGCTCGCGCGCGCAGATACGCACATGGAGATTGCGGACAGCGACTTTTCCCGAATGCGCGGGCTGATGTTCCGCGACAGGATAATCGCAATGCTTTTCGTGTTCAACTCGGACGGCATCTATCCCATACATTCGAATTTCGTTGCCGCGCCTTTTGACGCGGTCTATCTTTCGTCCGAAGGAAAAGTCACGGAGATTGTTCGGAAAATCCCGCCCGGCACCCAGCTCGTCGTGCCGAAAAAGCCCGCGCGCTACCTGCTTGAGCTTCCGCCCGAAATTTTCGACAGTCTGTCAATCGAGGTCGGGGACGAAATCACCTGGAAAAAATTATGATTTATGGATTATGAATTATGATTTATGAATTATGATTGATGTTTAATCTGCCTTTGCTGGCGATGCGATGTCTCTTGGCTGGGGAGTGGGGCAATGGAAAGCGGAATACGCTCTTCGCCTGCCAAAGCTTTCGCCAGAGGAGGAATCGCTCGCGCTGCAGGTCGCGTCCCGTTTCAGGGAAGAGACGCAGAAGCGCGAAATCGGCGGGGCGAAGGAGGCGGAGGAACTTTGCAGGCGGCTGCTCTCCAGAGTCTGCGCGGACGAGGGGCTTGAGATAGACTCAGAGCAGGAGGACTACATCTCCCGCGCGGTTTTCCTGCAGACGTTCGGCAGCGGATTTCTGGATGAGCTTCTTTCCGACGCGCGGCTTGAGGAAATAGCAATCGCGGGGCTCCACCGCCCGGTGTTCGTGTTCGTGCGCGGCTCCGGCTGGAAAAAAACGAACGTGTTTGTCGGCAGCCAGGATTATTTCGTGGCGCTCGTCAACCGGCTTGGCAGGGGGCTCGGGCGCCGCCTCACCGCGCAGCAGCCGCGGCTGAACGCAGTGCTTGATGACGGCTCGCGCATGCACGCTTCCATGCCTCCCGTTTCCTCGTGCGAGCTGACCATCCGCAAATTCTCGCGCGAGCCGATTTCGCCATTCGACCTCCTTTCGTTCGGCACTTACGGCGCAAGGCAGCTCGCATTCCTCTCGCTCGCGCTGCAATCCGACCTCTCGGCAATCTACGCGGGCAACACGGCAAGCGGCAAGACGACTTCGCTCAACGCCATGCTTTCGTTCGTGCCCGATTCCGAGCGGATGCTGCTGATTGAGGAGACGCCTGAAATTTCCATTCCGCACTCGCACCAACTGCGGCTCATGCCTTTCGAGGAGGCGGGAATCGGGATGGTGGAGCTTGTGCGCGACTCGCTGCGGATGCGCCCTGACCGCGTGGTCGTGGGCGAGGTCCGCCGCCCGGAGGAGGCGCGCGCGTTTCTGGAGTCCGCGCTTTCAGGGCAGGCGAAGGGCTGCTACGCGACCTTCCACGCGCAGTCCTCGCGCGACGCGTTCCTGCGGCTCCGCATGATGGGCTGCCTTGAAGCGGACCTCGAGGGAATTGACCTCGTGGTGGTGCAGCGCAGGGTTTCAACTTACGACCGGCGGCAGCGCAGGATGGGCGAGGCGCGCAAGGTTACCGAGATTTCTCTCCTGAACCGCGCGGATGCCATGCGCCCCCAGTTGATTTTTTCCGAGGGCAAATTTTCGGAGCACGCGCTTTCCGCCGCGCTCGCGCGCATATGCGAAAATTCCGGCATGTCCGTCCGCGAGGGCAGGGAGGAGCTTGGCTCGCGCGAAAAATTCTTCCTGCAAAACCGAGCGTGCAAGGGATTTGACCGCTCGTTCGAATCAATACAAAAATTCCTGTTCGGAGGAAAAATCGGAGGGAAAACCCGTGCCTGACGATTTGCCCGCGAACTTTGTTGGCGCAATCAGCCGCCCTTTCTCAGGCAGCAAATTGTTTTCAAGAAAATCCTCCGAGCGGATGGAAAAAAGCCTCGCAGCCGCGGGGATAGCCGGCGCCAGCGGGCAGGGCTACCTCTCCGGCGCGCTTTTCGCCTCCGCGCTCTTCGCGCTCGCCGCGCTCTTCATCGCAATCCTCTTCGGGCACGGCGTCGCGCTTCTGCTCGCCGCGTTTTTTCTCCCGTTTGGCGCGGTGTTTTCCTGCTTCCTTCTCCTCCCATCGCTTCTCGCCTCAAGGCGCGCCGCGCTCATTGACGCCGAGCTTCCATTCATCATGCGCGAATTCTCCACCTACCTGCAAATCGGGCTGCCATTCGAGAAATGCGTTCTGCGCGCGGCGGGCGGGGACTACGCGCTCTCGCAGGACTTCGCGCAAATCTCCCGCGAAACGAAATCCGGCTCGTCCATGCAGACAGCGCTCTCGAATTTCTCCAGCCGCAGCCAATCAATGCAGGTGAAACGTTTTTCGCTCGTCCTTTCGCAGGCGTATGAAACAGGCAGCGGAGTCGAGCAGCTCAAGCGCATGTCCGAGGAAATGGCGCTCTCCCAGCTTTCAAAAATACGCGAGCAGGGCGGGCGGCTCTCGCTGATTTCCATCCTGTTCATCGCCACGTCCGCCATGCTTCCGGCGTTCTTCTGCGTGTTCGCCGCGCTCTCGCCCCTCGTTTCCGGCGAGCCGCTCCCGCTATCCGCGATATGGGCTGCGTTCCTTCTCGGTTTTCCGCTGCTCAACCTGCTCGTCCTTTCCCTCGCGTTCCTCTCGCTGCCGCCCTCCCCGTTCTCGCAAAGCGGCGGGCAGGGGATGGTGGGCGAATTCCTCCAAAAATCCAAAATCCCCCTCACGCACCGGCAGTTCGCCGTCCTCCTTTCGCTTCTCGCGCTCATGCTCTCCGCGCTCTCGTTCGCGTTTTTCGGGCTTGCCGCCGCGGTGATGGCAATCTGCGTTGCGCCGGCAATCTATTCCGCAGCGCTTTATCTTTCCAACAGGGAAATCGCGCGCGCCGAGGCGTGCCTCCCCGACGCGCTTTACAGCGCCGCGTCCGTGCACAAGGTGATGTCCGCCGAGCGCACGCTCGCCTATCTTGCGGCAAGCGGGTTCGGGCGGCTGTCCGAGTCGTTCGAAATCGCCCTTCGCAGGCAGAAGGCGGGCGAGGGCTTCGCAAGCTCGATGGCTGCGGCTTCGCGCCACTGCCCCTCGCCGCTCGTCAGCCGCGCCTTCGCGCTCCTCGTGGTGGCGTATGAGACCGGTGCAGACATGTATTTCGCGCTCCGCGAGGCGGCGCAGGACGTGATGGGATTTTTCTCCCTTGTCCGCGAGCGCGCGGCAATGCTTTCCATACAGCGCTACACGCTCATCCTCGCAGCCGCGCTTCTCGTGCCAGTCATACTCGGGACAACGGTTTCCCTCGTGCCCGCGCTTTCCTCCTCCTCTTCGCAGCAAATCGCAAGCCAGCCGAGCGCCCTGCTTGCCCAGCCAGCCGCGCAGGCGGGAACTTTCGCCACGCTCACGCTCGCGTGCCGCTGCTACCTTCTCGCAAGCGCGCTCCTCTCCTCAGCCATGCTCTCGTGGTCCGAGTCCGACCCGCGCCGCGCTCTCCTTTACTTCTCCGCAATCGCGCCCATTTCGCAGCTTGCCTTCTCCGCTGTTTCGGGCGCGGGTTTCTCGGCGTAGGGGGCGAAGGGCAGTATGATAGACACCTCACAATCTCGCGTTTTAGGCGCAGATATGCGTTGTCTGTAAAGAAACAGCGAGCGGCAACGACGAAAAGAAGCGATAAAAGAGTGGAATGTAAAATAAATAATGTGCGACGCATAAATCTTGACCAATTATGGCTTCTTGAAATGTGGTAAATAATATAGTTTATCAGTGGAAAATAGGCAGGGAAACGTTTTTATTAGTTCAAAACGATTAGAAGCGTGTCTGCAACGGGTGGGATAATGGCTAACGCTGATAACAGCGAGTGGAATCGCGCTGCTCCAACATTCACGTTTATTGATCTATTTGCGGGCATAGGCGGCATGCGAATCGCATTCGAGCGGGCTGGCGGGCGATGCGTGTTTTCTTCCGATATAGATGAGCATTGCCAGAAGACATACGAAGCGAATTTTGGTGAAAAACCCGTGGGAGACATTAAATTAGTGGAGGCGAAGAGCATTCCAGATCACGATGTTCTTGTGGCAGGATTTCCTTGCCAACCATTCAGCATCATAGGCAATGGACAGGGATTTACTGATACGCGCGGCACCCTTTTTTTTGATATAGAGCGCATATTGAAGGAAAAACGTCCGAAAGCGTTTCTTTTGGAGAATGTCCGACGCCTCACCGTGCATGACAAGCGACGCACTTTGCGAACAATCTTGAATAGTTTGGGCGCGCTAGGATACGATGTGCGTTGGAAAGTCTTGGACGCGAGAAACTTCGGTTTGCCTCAAAAGAGAGAGCGGGTTTTTATAATTGGATTTTTGCGCGGCGTAGATTTCCAATTTCCATTGGGAACAAGGAAAAAAGCTAATCTCGCGGATTTTATAGAAAAGGATGAAAATGTGGACAGAAAATACTTCGCTTCTGAGAATATCGTGAAAAAAAGAAAAGAAAAAACTCTGAACAAAAAAATATTCAGCCCGGCGATATGGCACGAGAACAAAGGTGGAAACATAGGCATCAATGATTTTGCATGCGCTTTGCGAGCTGGCGGTTCATATAATTACTTGCTAGTCAATGGCATTCGACGTCTGACGCCTAGGGAATGTCTAAGGTTGCAAGGTTTTCCAGATTCCTTTAAAATAGTAGTCGGCGACGGACAAACACACAAGCAAGCGGGTAACAGTGTGCCGATTCCAGTTGTGGAAGCGATTGCGAAGCGGATGATTTCTGCTATGGAAACCCGAGGTATCTGCTATGAAAAATGCGCAAGCGGAATTGGAAAAAATAATTCGAAAGAGCAGGGTTCATTTTTACAAGCCAATACAGATAGCGGAGATATTGTATCGAGCTAGAACGGAAAAAGACGTCGATCTTGCAGATGTCGAAGATTACCGAAATCGGAGCAAAGAGTGGCGCAATCAGGTTTCATATCGTTTGGTTGGGCGCGTTTCCACGTCTTCCCAAAAATTTCAAGACAATCTCTTTGAAGACAATGCTATACCGCCAAGCATATTGGTGGGACTGGGCAAACTCAATAAAGAAGGTAAGATAGAGCGGTGGATATATTCTCGAATGGAAGAAAAATTGAAGGACGTTTCCATCGCCCTCAAATATGTGCAAAAAACCGATCCATTTGTGCTCAAAGATTTTCTGTCAATCTTCAAAGAGAAGCCAGGATTGAAGAGGAGTATAGACAAAGCATATGAAATAATTGCATATTCATTGTTTTCAACGATAATCTCCTCTTTGCAGGTGCAGATGGAAATCAGCATCAAGAACAAAAATCCGGCACTTCGCAAAGATTTTGCTGATTTTATTCAAAGAGTTCTTCGACTTGACAACGAACAGCTTATTCTGCCCGCAAAAGTGTTTCGGGCAGGCGTTACCAATGCAGCCGATCGTGGTCTCGATATGTGGGCAAATTTCGGTCCTGCAATACAAGTCAAACATATTGATTTGAGCGAAGAACTTGCAGATGATGTGACTGGCTCGATAGCGTCTGATGAGGTTGTTCTAATATGCTTGGATGCGGAGAAGGACATTATTGCTCGAGTATTGGCAAAAACTTATTCAGGGCAGAGAATACGTGCAATAATTACTGTGAGTGACTTAGAACGCTGGTATGGCATGTGTTTGGGAGTTCATCGTAATACTCTTGGCAAAATGCTCCTCAAATATCTTGAAAAAGAATTCAAGGCGGAATTTCCTTCAAACAACTGCATGACTGCTTTTATGAGAGAACGAGGGTATGTGTGACTGACAATGTTTCTCGGAAGACTAGGAGCATGATTATGTCTAGATGTTAAGCGACACCACATATGGAGCCAGCAGCTTGCTTGGCTCTGAACACTTCTAAGGGCGTCTTGTATTTAAGGCTGCTGTGCGGCGTGCGATTGTATTCATGCTCAAACTGTCGCAGCAGG
>Ga0172369_10001654_pt1 | contig 32017 bp, 18 predicted proteins | sample LakKiv25m_FD_114539 | JGI IMG/M metagenome (GOLD analysis project Ga0172369, IMG submission 114539) | Freshwater microbial communities from Kabuno Bay, South-Kivu, Congo - kab_022012_11.25m | ecosystem: Environmental > Aquatic > Freshwater > Lake | place: Democratic Republic of the Congo... | reverse complement strand
GAGCTGAAGCACTTGCTGCCTGACAAGCAAGGCGTCCCCTCATTCTTGACCACCGGCGCGCAATTGCCGGTCTTCTGGTCGCAGGTGTTCTTGCTGCACGCGTTGTCCTTGCTGCCATCGCAGGTGATGATGCTGGTCGGGGCCACGCCGCAGAACTGCTTGGTTCCATAGGTCAAGCACTGCATCAGGCCGTTGCAGACGTTGCCATCATCGAGCGATTGGCACTTCACATCGCCGGGCCCGGTGCACGCCGTGCATTTGTTGGTCGTGGGGACGCACTGGCCGCCATCGCACTTGTCGCCGATGGTGCAGGGCAAGCCGTCATCGCAAGCCGTGCCGCCGTCGTATAGCTTGTGCGTGCAGCCCTTGACCGTGTCGCAGATGTCATTGGTGCAGCTGTTGCCGTCATTGCAGTCGGTCGGCGGGCCGTTGCACAAGCCGTCCTGACATTGGTCATTCGTCGTGCACTTGTTGCCGTCCTCGCAAGGGCCGATGAACTGGTCGTGCTTGCAAAGACCCGACGCCACATCACACGAGTCCGCGGTGCACTTGTTCGTGTCCGCGCAATCCTTGGCCGCGCCCTTGCAGGTCGTGCCGGCGCATTTGTCCAGCGTGGTGCAAGGCTGGCCGTCATCGCAGCCCTTGCCGTCGGCCGGAATGTGGATGCAACCGCCGCCCTTCTGGCAACCGTCCGTCGTGCAAGCGTTCTTGTCGTCGCACTGGCCGGTCGCCTGCCAGTCGAAGCCCTTGCACGCGCCGGCCACGCACTTGTCGCCCGTCGTGCACTGGTCCAGGTCGGTGCAGGTCGCCCCGTCTGCCAGCGGCAAGTAAGCGCAATTGCCCGTCTTCGGGTCGCAATTGTCCGATGTGCAAGCGTTGCCGTCATTGCACAGCAGCGCCGTGCCCGCACAAGTGCCGTTGCTGCACAAGTCGCTCTTGGTGCACGGCTTGCCGTCGTCGCAGCTCGTGTTGGTTTGGGAAATATGGTTGCAGGTTCCAGTCTTGGCATCGCACTGGTCTGTCGTGCACCCATTGCTGTCATCGCAGCTCTTGGCCGCGCCCTTGCACGAGGTGCCCGCGCATGTGTCGCCCTGTGTGCACAAGTCGCCGTCGTCGCAGATCGCGCCGTTGTTCTTGGGTGTGTGCTTGCATCCCGTTGCCGGTACGCACGCATCCGTGGTGCAAGTGTTGCTGTCGTCGCACGTGTCGGTCACGCCGCCCGCGCACTGCACCGCGGCGCCTTCGCCTTCGCATTGCTGGCCTGTGTGGCACAGATCGCCTTGGGTCGTGCATGCCGTGCCCGCCGCCTTGGCCGTGTGCACGCAACCTTGCGTCGGAGAACACGAATCGACCGTGCAGTCTTTGTCGTCGTTGCAGTCCACCGGCACGCCGCTGGTGCAAGAACCGACGTTGCAGGTTTCGCCGTTCGTGCACGCGTCGCCGTCATCGCACGGCGTGCCGACCAGCTTGGCGAACTGGCACTTGCCGCCGTCGCCGCACGATCCGGTGAAGCATTGCCCGATGTCCTGGCCCGCCTTCGGGTCGCCGGCTGGGAACTTGGTGCAGTCCTCCTTGCCCTTGCACACACCACTGGCGCAGACATCGCCGGTCGTGCATTCCAGGCCATCGTTGCAGGTGGAGCCGTCGGTCGCCTGCACGATCGTGCACTTGTTGTCCGAGCACTTGGCTGCCTGGCACGCCGCGGTGGGCGCCGTACAATCCGCGTCCTTGGTGCACTCGATCTTGGCGTCCGATTTGACATCGATGCCGACATCCGGAGCCACGTCTTCCGCATCGCCGATCTGGGCATCGTCTGTGAGATCCGGGCTGACGTCTTTGATGCCTGCCGGGCTGGTATTGGACGGCTTGTCCGTGCCACAGGCGCCAAGGGTGAGGAACAGCACGGCAACGGCTACTGGACCGGCAAAGCGGCTGAGCAACCCGAAGTGTCTACGCATGGAATCCTCCCCCGAACAGCTCGCGAGCGTGGACCAACCCGCGTAAGGCCACGCCAACCGGCGACGATACCAGACCCTATCACTGCGCCGCAAGTTGTCTCGCACGGTTGCCCAGGGCTGGCGCAAGCTCCTGCGCATGACGCCATCGTGCCGTTGTATCTCTGCAATGCGGTACAAGCGTCGAAGCGGAGGCGGCACGGCAGCCCGAAGGCCCACTCGCGCGCGCGGCGGAACCGCAGCATCCTGGACTTGGAAAGCGACGAGATCCTTGCGCAGATCCTCGATCGCGGCGAGTTGTCGGCGTGGCGCGACCTCTATGCCGCGGCGCAGGGCGATCCCGCGCTGCGTGCGCGAATTCGGCATGTTGTCGAGAACGTGCCGCTTGCGACCGCGCCCTCTTGGCAAGCGGCTCTGGTCGCGCTGGGCGAGCCGGTGGAGTGGACGCGGCTTGTGCGCGAGGACGATTCCTGGGTGTAGGGGTAGCGGTGATACTTATGCGATCATCATGGCTTCGACGCAGTACATCGCGCGCCTGGGGGGTGGGTGGTCTTGGAGTGGTAGAGCGCTGAGTCACTCTTGCCGTGCGAGCGTCGTCGCCGTGTGACCGGCCGCTTCAATCACCCGGCAGGCGACCGTCTCCGGGGCGAAGTCCTCGCCGTTCGGCCAGCAGACGGCGCCGTACCTGACAGATACCATGCGAAAATAAACAGGATTCCGTAGAGCCATGAAAGCGGGGTAGTTCAAATACGGCTCGACGTCGAAAACCCCCGTGCGACCGTCGTCGAGTGAAACGCGCAGGTGCGTGTCGTCGATGACGTCGACGGCTGTGATATCGGCGTCGGCTGGTCCGGCCGTCATCGCAAAGGCTCGATGGCGTAGGGCTGCGTGCCCGCGATGGCAAGCGTCCAGTTCGCCATCAGTTCCTCCGCGTGGATCTCCATCCACGCCTGGACCAGGCGAAGTTGGCGTCGCGGCAACGAACCAGCTAGAATCTCACCGGATTCGATGTCGACGGACGCGCGGTGCTCCGCGTAGCGCACATGGATGTGCGGCTTGTGATGTTTGTCCGCATCCAAGACGAACATCTGAATGATGATGCCGTAGAACATGGAAAGGACGGGCATGGGCATCCTCGGGGCAGGTAGGGATGCTACGCCGGACCGCAGATGCGCGTCCAGTCGCCGTTTCCGAAGCGGGCGGGTCGCGGCTTCCCGCGGTTGTCCAAGCTCGACATCCTGGAGAGCTCTTCGAGGGCACCCGGAGTTGGATCGCAAGCGGCTTGCAGACTTGTGCAAAGGCCATCGGCTGACAAGGGCACTGCGCGTTGTCCTCACGCTCGAAGTCAAGTAGGCGGCGTTGGAGCCGTCCCGGTCCTGGCAAACTCACCGAACACACCGCACGCGGTAGGTGTAGGTCATGCCACTGATGTTGCTGTAGCCGAGGTTGAAGCCGACGTACCAGGCCGACGACGCCGACCACTGCGTGACGGTGCTCGACCAGTAGTAAGTGCTTGTCGTCAAAGGAAACGCTGTCGGATCGATGGCTGGGTTGGACTGCGCGCGGTCGACGATGGACGATGGGAAGGCTTGCACTTCCTTGCCCATGTTCGCCAGAATCTTGAGGTCTTCGGCGCGGCTTGCGCCACACGCGTTGCAAGGCGAGGCACCCTTTGTGCAGCGCCGACCCGCCGCCGACCGCCGCCGTGTCAGGCGACAACCCGTGCTTTCGCACCGCCCTTACCCGAGCCGGGCTGCGCCCGGCCCTTCGCTGCGCGGCCCGGACAAGAGTCAAAACGTCAAAGTATCAAATGGTCCCGTCCGACCAACTCACCGAACACACCGCACACGGCCGGCGCCGGTCACGCCATCGTTGTAGCTGAAGCCGTAGTTGAAGCTGACGAGCCAGGCGTAGGACGACGAGCCCTGGAGCGGCGAGGCGGACCAGAAATAGGTGTCCGTCTGGGTCGCTGGAAACGCCGTCGTATCGATGGCAGGGCTCTTCTCCGAGAGATCCACGATAGAAAGCAACTCGCGGACGTCCGGCAAGCGCCAGCCGCTCGCTGGCGTGCCCAGGCTCAAGTTGGCGCAATAGGTCTTGGCATCCGCCCAGTTGTAGGTTCCATTGGCGTTGACACCGCCCGTCGTCGGCGCGGCCCGCTGCCAGGTGCGGTTTGTCTTGGTGTCAAAGACGGTTCCGGTTCCGGCGTAATCGATCTTGTAGCGGCCGGCGGGCGCCTTGGCCAGGGCGACGGCACCGCTGAGAAGCAGGATGGTAGCGATGAGACATCGCAGCCAGGCCGTCACGCGGGCAACTCGGTTCATGGATCCTCCGGAGCGAATGGCAGTTCGTACTGACCGCGCGCGTTGCACTGTGGGACAGCGCAGGTCGGCGCCTGTGCGCGCGAAGGCGCGATTTCCGCGGCCGAATGATGACTTGCAGCCGTTGCGTGGGGGGGGGGGCAAGTTATTGATTTCATAGGCTTGCGCCGCATCAGGCCTGCTGCGGCAGGTAGATCGGGGCGGCCCGAACGGCTCATGTCGAGCGGTACACCGAAGCGCTGGCGCCACCATGCCGCGGTTCGCGCCAGCGGCTCTACCCACCAGCGCAGGATCCGCCCCATGCAATCGCCTGCGGCCTCGCCGGTCTGGACCGCAATCGCCACGGGCCAGCCACCGGCGAGCGCCTGCGCCACGAGCGCACCGCCTTGCCCACGCGGCACGCCCGGCCCCATGCCGCACGCACCCGGGTTCGCCAGCCCAAGGCGTCTGCGGTCGCGACGCAGCGGAACGCGCAGGAAGCGTCCGACCTCCATGAGCAGGATCGCCTCGCCCGCCTGGACTGCCAGCGCCCGTTTCTGAGCGGCGAAATCCGCCCAGATGCGTTTGCCCCGCTCGGCGCACGGATCGCCAAGCCGAATGCGCAGGCGGCCTGCGTTGCGCGCAAGGTAGCGTGCCACCAGCGGATAAGCCGACCATGCCCGCGCCGCCAGCGCCTTGCCGGCAGTGTGTCCCGTGCACGCAACGCCAGATGCCCAGGCCTGGCGCAACACGTCCAGCTGCGCGCCGTCGACTGGCCACACGGCACACGGTCCGGCGATCCGGCCTACAGGGCCAAGGCCGAGAGCGCGCAGGTCCGGCACGATGTGTGGCAGCACCGTACGGCTCACGTCGCGCAGCCGCCGTCGCCACGCTGCGACAGTGCGCCGACGCAGCAGGCGATACTGCGGGCGCACGATGGTACCCGCAAAGTCGATCCCCGCCGCGGCGGGCCGGATCGGCCGTTCGTGCACGGCCAGATGGAGCCGGTCGCGCAGGAATCGGACGATCTCGCATCGCGCCGCCTGCAACCGCGCCAGGTCGGTATCGATCAACACGAAATCATCGACATAGCGCACGTAGCCCGGAATCCGCAGGTTGCGCGTCACAAAGACATCGAGCGGATCCAAGTAGGCGTTTGCGAACCACTGGCTGGTGAGGTTGCCGATGGGCAGGCCGCAGTCGGGCGCTTGCCCGCGCAGCCGCTTGTGCTGCGGCACACGGTCGAAGTGCACACGGCGACCGACACGACGGGCGGTTCTGCCAGGCTCGTCGTCCAGCAGGGCCGCGACCGCGGCGCGAAGGTCGAAGCTGATCGCGCCTTGCGCCGCAGCCATCGGCCGTTGCAACTGCGCCCAAAGCGTCGGCCGGTGGATGCTGTGAAAGAAATTCACGACATCCATCTGCAATGCCCAAACCCGCACCTTGCCGCGCCGCGACAGGCGCCACATCGCATCGCTCAGGTGCTTGACGGCTGCGTGCGTTCCCTTGCCGGGCCTGCAGGCAAAGCAGGCCGGCGACAGCCGCCGGTCGAGTTCGGGCGCCAACGCGCCCATGATGAGGTGGTGGACCACGCGGTCTTCGTACCGCGCAGCGTGGACTTCCCTGAACTTGGGTCGAGTGGTGACAAACACCAGGCCTGGCGCTGGCCGCCAGGTTCCGTCTTGCAGCCGAGTTGCCAGATCGAGCAGGTGCTCGAGCCGGTTCGCCCGAAAGGCGATCGCATCTGGTCGCGATCGCTTGCGCCGCGCGCACTGCCGCTCCGCCTGCTCCAGGCGGCGCAGTAGATCCAATCTGCGCGCGTCCACGCCTTGCAACATCCCTCGGCCTCCTTCCATCCGACCAACTCACCGAACACACCGCACACGGTTGGTGTTGGTCACGTCATTGTTGTTGCTGTTGCCGTTGTTGAAGTTGACGTTCCAGGCGTTGGACGACGAGCCCTGGAGCGGCGAGGCAACTGGACCCCTGGCTTGTGCGCAACCGCGAAGGGTTGCCGGCCGACCGGGCAGCGTCCGCGGGGACGCCGAGCCGGCCGGTGCTGAATCTGCCGTGATCCCGAGACCACGGCGCAGGGGCCGCACGGAAGGATGTGGGCACGCCGGCTCACGATTCCCCCGAAGAAGGGGCAGCGGTCCGTTCTGGCCCCGCGCCCAAGCTGTGGCGTCGCCAGGCCTCTGCCTGACGAGCCAGGTCCACCACTTGACTGGCCACCTGGGCGAACTGAGCGAACGACGCGAACGCCTGCAGCTCCTTGCCGAGGTTGACCAAGATCTTTAGATTCTCTGCGCACTTGCACAGCCTTTCCTGCGCCGCGGCGCGGCCATCGCGACGGTTCGCCGCGGCAACAAGCTGCACGATCTCGATGGATTGCCGGCGCAACTCCAAGCCCAGCGCGTACTTGTGATGCCGGCCGAAGCGGCGCACGACACCGTCCAGGGTCACGGCAACCTCGACCGCGGCCTTGTAGATGGGCAAGCCCTCGTAGTACGCGCCTGAACGCCCCCGCATCGCCAACTCCAGAAAACGGCGCTGCCTGCGGCAGCGCAACATCAACAGTCAAAACATCAAAATATCAAGGCGTCTCCGTCCGACCAACTCACCGAACACACCGCACACGGTAGGTGTAGGTCACGCCATCGTAGTCGCTGTAGCCGTTGTTGAAGTAGACGAGCCAGGCGACGGACGACGAGCCCTGGAGCGGCGAGGCCGACCAGTAGTAGGTGCTCGACGTCGAAGGGACAAACACCGCCGCGACCGCGGGGCCTACCTTGTTGAAATCCGTGATGGTCAACAACTCCGTCCGGGTCGGCAATCGCCAGTTGCTGAAGCCGGCAAGCGTGAGACCCTGGCAGTACGCCTTGGCATCCGCCCAGTTGGAGGTGCCGCCGCTGTCCGCCTTCTGCCACGTCCGCCCGGTCAAGCTGTCGCTCACGGTCTGGTCGCCGTTGTCCGTCAACCCGGCCGGCGTCAGCGGCTCGATGCCCCAGACCGGGTAATCGGGCGCGCAGACCACCGCACCGTCGACTTCGATGGCCAGGTACTGGTCGCCGCACGCGCAGCCGGCTTCGTCGGTCTGGCCGTTGCAGTTGTTGTCCAACGCGTCGCTGCACACTTCCGTGGCCGAGTAGCCGACGACACTGGTGTAGTCGCAGGTCCAGGTACCCGGCGCTCCGTCGCAGGTGTAGCTCGTCGTGCCGGCGCAGACGCCGACCGTCAGGCACGTCGAGTCGGCCAGCGTCATGCCGTTGTCGACGCCGCCGGCGCAGTCGTTGTCCTTGCCGTCGCAAACTTCCTTGTGGCCGGGAAAGCAGCTCTGGCATCCGTCGTTGCAGTCAGAAAGCGCCCCACCGGCGCCCGCCGCCCACGCCGCCGTGGCGCTTGCCGTGCACGTCGACACGCTCACCGCTACCTTGGCCATGCCCGCATCGCAGTAGTTGTCGTTGTCGTCATCGCAGCCTTCATCAATCGCCGGTGATCCCGCACAGTTGTTGTCCATGTTGTCACAGACTTCTGTCGCGCCGGGATGCACCGCCGCCGCCGTGTCGTCGCAGTCCGCGTTGCCCGCCGTTACGCCTGTGACCTTGTACTTGCCGGATGCCGCGTATATGCACTTGTTATCGCCCAGCTTTCCGTATCCGTCGCCGTCAGCGTCCAGGTAGTAGACGGTGCAACTCAGCGAGTCCGGTGCGTCTTGGTCCTCACCAACCGCGCTATCGCTCAGCTGTACGGCGTCCGCGCCGCCCGGTACGTCTGCATCTGCGCCGGTGTCTGCAATTTCACCCTTGACTTCAACGATATCCGCCACATCAACCGCGTCCACCAGCACGTCTGTGAACCCACCATCCACCGCATCGGCCTTCAGGTCTGCGCCACCCGCCGCATCGGTATCCGACAGCGCATCGCCAGCAACCTCAGACGCAGAAACGTCTTTCACACCGCCTGGGGCCCGAAAGCGCCCCTCGGGCGGCAGCGGCTGCAAGGCACAGCCCGCCAAAGCGATCAGCCCGATCAGATGCGCCGCTCTCACCACACACCTCGCCACGCGACCTGAACGCCGTCCTGCCAACCGACTGCAATCGGCGCAGGTGCTTGTGTTCCGGAAAGAATTGCCCAAGCTGCGCCACCCACAACAGCCGCCGCGCCGACGCCGAGTATCACGGTCGCACGCGTTTTCGATGCGGCGATGTCAGCGGCGCGGTTGTGCGCGTCCGCATACGTCATCGGAATCTGTCCAGAGCCCTTGTAGCCGTTGGTTTCCTGATCGAGCTTGTCCTGCGCCGCGAAGGCGTCCACGAGCAGCCAGGTTCCCGCGGCAGCCACCACGACGCCGCCCGCGAGGGTCGCTATCGGCTGCCAGCGCAGCGGGCGGGATGTCTCTATTTTCTTGCGTATTTCCGGGTCCGCCGCAGCGACCGCTGCAGGCTGCTCGGACAACGCACGTTTGTCAGCCGCCGACGGCGCCGGCTTGGCAACCGGGCCTGGTTTCGTGACTTTCTCGGTGGGCGGCGCAGGCTCCGGCCGCATGGCGACAGGCGGCGGCACAGGCTTTTCCACCACGGGCGCGGGCGGCGTGGGCACCGGCTTGACAACCACCGGCGTCGACTCGCGTTTTGCCGCAGCGGCCGGCGCCAACTTGCGCAAGCGCTGTTCCGCTGCAACACGCTCGGGCGCGTCCGCCGGCGCGAGCGCAACGACCTTGGCATAGCACTCCGCCGCCGCCGCCATGGCCGCGCGATCCGCCGCCTGCGCCGCGAGCCACCAGCTTTGCATATCCATGGGTTGCAGCTCGGTGGCCTTGCGCGCGAGCCCGTAGGCAATCGCTGGATCCGGCGCCTGCTCGGCCTTGCGCAACAAGAGCCGCGCGCGGTCCCGTTGGACATCCTTCAGATTTTTCTCGGCATTGTCGATCTTGTCCTGCGCGTCGCCTGGCGCTTTGAGAAACGCGACATAACGTTCGGCCGCCTCATCGAGCTGGCCTGCCTTCTGCGCCGCGCGCGCCGAACTGTACAGCCAACCTGCGCGCTTGCCATCTGCTTGAAAAGCCTGCCAATACAGATGCGCCGCTTCCTCGAAGTCCGCAGCCTCGTACGCGGCCTTTGCCCGCCGCGCGATCGCATCCGTTTGCGGCGCAGCGGCCAATGCGGTGGCGCCGACAAGGGCGAGGATCGCGACGGGTGCCGCGAACGCCTGCCACGGTGAGAGCACGTGCAGCGATGCATCAATCATCGACTTCACTGTTGTCCTTGTTTCTTGGCTTGTTCTCGGGTTTCTGCGGCCTTTCCGTTGGCGGCGCGGTGCGCGGGCGGCGGGCGCCGGCAGACGCGGTGGCGCGGGGGCTTGTCGGCCGCTCTGCCGCGGTCGGGGCGCGCTCGCCTTGTTGCGCGGGACCCGGCGCGGCTGCTGGCTCTTGCGGAAGAACCGCCGATGGTGCTGGCACTTGCGGCAGAACAACCGCAGGCGCGGGCTGTGGCACTGCGACCGGCGCCGCAGCCTGTACGGTTGGCGCAGGCGGCGGAGCCGGCGCAGGGAGACTTCCCGCCGATGTCACGGGATGTGCACTTGGCGCCGCGGCATCGTTGCTGCCGGGACTGGGGGGAACAAGCCCCGGCGCGACAGGCCGCCAAGACAAGGCCGCTGCGACACAGCCCGCCGCGACCAGCACCGCCGCGACAATCCACAGCTTTGCCGCGAATTTCGGGGCTACGGGCGAAGGCGCCGCCTCGGTGATCGGCTCAGGCTGCGGCAACCGCGCCGACGATCGCCGCGCTGGCGTGGGCGCAGGCGGACGCGGCCCCGGCGTGGCTTCGAGCTGGAGCGTCCGCGGCAAGGGCGGCCCGGCATCGCGCGACAGCGACCTTGCCGGCGTCGGCGTCGCTCCTTTCGGCAAGTCCAGCGAAATCGTGGCCCTGCCTTCGTCCTCGGTGTCGCCTGGCAAGATCGTCGGCGTCGCCGCCCACGCCCCGCCGCGCACGACTTCGAGCGCCTGCCGCATCGCGCGCGCATCGGCGAAGCGCTCCTCCGGCGTTTTCGCCATGGCGCGCAAGACGATCTCCGTCAGCCCTTCGGACACGCACCCGGGCGCCAGCGTGCGCGGGTCGGGCGGCGGCTCGTAGCGGTGCAGGTACATGATCGCCAATGGATCCGGCGCATTGAACGGCAATTGCCCGGTCATGCAACGGAACAGCACAACACCCAACGCATAGAGGTCCGCGCGGCCATCAATGTCCAGGCCCGCGCACTGCTCCGGCGCCATGTAGGTCGGCGTGCCGAGCGACTTGCCTCCGCCAGTCAGCGAAGAATTCCGAGTCCTTGCGATGCCGAAATCGAGTACCTTGACGACCGGCTCCTCGCCCTTGACCTCGGCCAGCATGATATTCGCCGGTTTCAGATCGCGGTGCACGAGATCATTGCCGTGTGCTTCCGCCAGACTGCGCAGCACGGAAATGCCGATGTCACACGTCTCCGCCTCGCTCAGCGCCGTTCCCGCCGCCTGCCGGTCGCGCAACAGCCGTTCCAGCGTCGGACCCAGCAGGAGTTCCATCGCCATGAACAGCGCGCCACTCTCGGTCTGGCCGAAATCATAGACGCGAACCGTATTTGGATGACGCAGGTGCGAGGTGACCTTGGCTTCCTGGAAAAAGCGCCGCACCGCATCGTCGCCGTCCGCTTCGAAATCGATCGCCAGAAACTTGATGGCCAATTCCTGGCTGGTTGCGAGGTGCCGCGCCTTGTAGACGGCGCCGAAACCGCCACGCCCCAAGGCTTCCGCTAGCTTGTAGCGCCCCGCGACCACTTGCCCTGGCGAGAATTGCAGGTCCGACGCCTGGAGCTGCACGCGCACGACGGTCGGCGTCTCGTCGTGCGGGCAGAGCACTTCGGGACTGTCGTGGCCGCATTGCGGACAAAAGCGGTTCGTCGTCGAGCCAACCGGCACCATGCGCGGGCCCCCTCACAGCAACGCTCGTCGAGAAGTAGCGCGTTCGCTTCGGGTTGGCAAGCAGTCCTGGCGGCCCGGGGCGGCCGCGCCGACGCTGCAACCGCCGTGGTCGCCCCGCAACCGCGCAGCCATCGCGACGGCGCTGAGCTCGCAGCACGAGCCGCCGAAAAGGCCAACGAAAGCAAGCTTGACCACAGCCTCGCGCCAGACTAGCGTGCAGCGCCGCAGCAATGGCCGTGCAGCCGCCGTTGCGCCTCACCCAAGCACACGAGAACCGCCATGACGTCACGTCTTTCGACCGCCCTGTGGGCGAGTGTCCTCGCAGTGGCGTGCGCCTGCAGCGGCGAACCGGCAAAGGCCGGCCTGGCTGACACGAAAGGCACCGGCGACTCAGCCGCAAAACCCGGCCACTTCACGTTGAAAACCGACCTGAGCGCGGTTACGGCCGGGTCTTTGGCGGATGTCACCGTCCTGCTGTCGAATGCCGCGGGCCAACCGGCGCCGAATGTGACCGTCAGCATCGACGTGGGGCCCAGCAGCGGCAGCGTCGCCACGGGTAGCGCCGTCACCGACGCGCAGGGCCGAGTGACATTCCCGTGGCTGCTCGGCCCGGTACCCATCGCGCAGACCCTTCATCTGCAAGCGCCGGCCTCAGAGCCCCTGGAGGTGACAGCGACGACGCAACTTGCCCAACCCTTTGAACCCAAGGCCTTTGCCAAGATCGACCCGTTCCTTGCGGCGCGCGGCTGGGATGGCAGCACCGAGGACATGGCGATGGCCCCGGACGGGACTCGGGCGGTACTCGGCGTGCCCGGCCACTTCCTGCAGCTCGACCCAAGCGGCGACGTCACCGAACTCGTTGCGACAGGGGAGAAGTTCGGCTACCCGCTCGGCATGCAGTTTGGCGACGACGGCACGCTCTACTTCTGCGACAGCGAGGGCCACGCGCTGCGCAAGCTGACGCCCGCTCGCGTTGTCGAGACCCTGACGACCAGCGATGGCCAGCAACCCCTCATCCAGCCCAACGATTTGACGCTCGATGCCCTGGGTCGCGTGTGGTTCACGGACCCTTGCTTGGGCGAGGTGCTGCGTTACGACCCGGTGGGCAAGAGCACGACGGTTCTGGCGACCTTCAACCTGGGCGAGCAAGGCGGCCCCAATGGCATCGCACTGTCGCCCGATGGCAAGGAAGTCTCCGTCACGACGGAGAACGTGACGCTGACCTGCGGCAAGGGCGGCGCGCCCATTTCCAAGCCTCTTGGCCGTTTGTGGCGCGCCGATCGCAGCGCCGCGGCCTTGACGTTTGCGCCGCGCGGCGCGGCGATGGGCATCTTCGGCGACGGGTGTACGTACGACAAACTTGGCAATCTCTACGCCACGTTCGATGACTTCACGCTCGTACCCGAAGTGGCCTTGAAGGCCAGTTCCTTGCTGGTCTGGCCAAGGGGCACGGATGCGCCGCAAGCCTTCCTGCAGTCCAAGACCGCGCTGTTCGCCAATCCTGTGTTCGGAAAAGGCAACTTCGGGGTGGATCAGCTCTACCTCGTGCTGTTGGCCGTGGCGCCGGTGACCGAGGCGCGCGGCGTGCAGGTGTTCAAGGCCTCCTTGTTGGCTCCCTGAGCCCTTGCGACGGCCGCGCGGACACTGTCGGCAAAACCCGACAGCATCCCTGGTCTGCCCTACTGCTGTACGCCCAGCTGGCGCATCAACGTCGCCGAGTCGAAATAGGCGCGGATGCTCTGGATCTTGCCGTCGGCGATCTCCCAGACTTCGCACAGCTCCAAGTCCGCGGTCTTCTGCGTCGGAGCGATGTCGCCGCCTGGTGTCTTGAGCACTCCCGTGTGCACGCCGTGGCCGTGAAATTCATTGACCACGCAATTCTCGGTGGCGAACTGTTTGCGCAACGATACCTGGCAGTCCGGCATCGCGCTCACCCAGCCCTGCATGTACTGGCGCATGCCATTGGGGCCGCGAAAGGTCTGACCGGTTGGAATGACCGAAATCGTGCACCTGTCGTCGCACAGCGCCAAGGCGCGATCGAACTGCCGCTGGTTGAAGGCGTCATAGAGGGCGCGCGCCAATTCCAGGTTGAGCGCACTGCCCGCCGGAGCATGGCGCACGGGATGAGAAACGCTCGAAGTTCTGTGGGTCTGTGCCATGGTGATCCTCGCAGGTCGTGCCCGAAGGCACCCAAGCCTCCGGCGCACCGGCAAGCGGTGCACGAAAGCCATCGACAGCGCCAAGATGGCGCGCGGCGGCTGGGAGGCGTTCAATAGGATCAGTGTGCGCAGGCCCCCGAGGCGATTCAAGGTCGGCCGTGACGCCGTCTACTTCATGTTCGCGGGACCCTTGGCCTTGAGGCAATCGGACATGAACTTCTTGTACTCCTCGCCCTTCTTGCCTTTGCCGGCGGCGGAGCAGGCCTTCATCGCATCTTTCGGTGCCAGCTCGCCAGCCGGAGCCGCAGCGGGCGCACTGCCGGCCTTCAAGCACTCGCTCATGAATTTCTTGCGCTCTTCACCTTTGAGGGCCTTGGCGGTCGCCTCCTTGTTGCAGTCGGCCATCTTGGTCTGCTGGGCATTGGCAGCCAGGGCCGCGGCGGCGGAAAGCGAAAGAACGGCGACGATGGCGGCGGACAGGAGCTTGTTCATGTGCATGATCCTCGAAGAAAATGGATGGTTGCGAACGTGTGCGGGCATCCGGCATACCGGCCGGTGATGGCGTCAGTGCGAGTGTAGCGCCGTTGAGTCGAGCGTCCAATTGGCGCACAAGCCAGTCCGGCCTGGTCGCGTGCTTCGGATTCGGCGGCGTCGAATGCCGTTGCAGCGGCGTGCTGCAGCTCCTAGGCTACCCTGCCTGAGAATCCTCTCATTCGGAGCCCCTCATGCGCCTGCCCACACTCGCCCTGCTCGCCTGCGCCGCCTGCAGCGCCGTGCCCCCCGGCGCGGCGGTTCCCGCCTCCCAAGACGCGTCTGTTGCCACGGATGTTGCAGTCGCGTCGGGAGTCGACGCTGCCGCCGACGCGCCCACGGCCAACCTCGTGCCGCCAGGCGCCATCGGCGGCGAATTGCCGAGCGGCGCGGAGCTGGATGGCGCCTACACGCTATCGGACACGCTCATCATTCCCAGTGGCGCGCTGGTCAAGATCCGTGCCGGCACGACCCTCACGTCGCCGTCGTTCGGCATCGCCGTGCACGGTGGCCTGGTCGTCGCGGGCAGCAAGGCCGCGGGTGTCGTCATCAGCGGCCCGGCCACTGGCGCGGCGTGGCTCGGCATCCGCGTCGATGGCACCTTGCAGGCCAGCTACTTGGAGGTCGCGCAGGCCGTGATCAACGTCCAATCCGACGCCAGCGGCACGCTGCAGCTCGACCACTGCTGGCTGCACCACGGCCAGGATTACAATGCGCTGAGCCGCGGCGAATCGACGTTGACGCGGATGCTGATCGAGTTGCCGCGCGCGGGCGCGAAGATGACGTACAATCTTGGAATCAAGGGAGGAACGCTGTCGGTGACGGACTCCATCCTGCGTGACACGCCCAACGAATGCATCCTGGCGGAGGGCCAGAGCCACTTGACGGCACACTACAACCTTCTGGATACCGGGCATTGCGGCATCCACTTCAACGCGACGGCGACCGCGGATGTGCAGCACAACCAGATGAAGGCCGATCAATTCGGTCTGATGGTATTTGGTCTCGGTGCAGGCAAGATCAATGGGAATAATTTTAGCGAATCAGTGCAGTTGGAGATCTACTCGGGCAAGGGCCAGAACACGCCGGTTGATGCGAAGGGCAATTACTTCGCGGACAAGAAGCACTTCGAGCTGGGGGCGGCGCAATTCGATACGAGCGGCGAGCTGGACGCGCCGGCCACGGATGTCGGGCCGCGAGCGGAGAAATAGGGGGAGGGTGGTGTCATCCGCGAATTTGGCGCTTGTGCCAAAATAGCTTGGCACAGTGCGCGTTTGCTTGTTCTCTGGTCGCCAAGTCCTCGTCCGTGACAGTTGGCGAGCGAAGCGCCACGCTGACGACCGACTGGTCGTTCGTCTGCCGAACCACCGCCACGTCGCAGACCGATCCGCAGGTCGCCCCCTGAAGCAACACCACCTCGCGGGACGACCCACATGTCGTGCCCAAGCGTACCGCGACCGCGCCGCACGACCCGCAGGTCGTTGCCTGAATTGGCTCCACCGCGCCGATCGACCCGCGGGTCGGCTGCTGAAGCAACGCCACTTGCGCGATCGACCCGCAGGTTGGCCGGTGTGGCGCGAGTCGGCGTCCAACTCGGCCATCGGCGCCTACCGCGAACTGCGCATGCTCGAACTGGAGGTGATGGCTGCGTCCTTCAAGGGGCAGACAGTGCTGAACGTTCGCGACCTGACGCGCGTCGATGTCGACCCGTTCTACGGCATCGAGATCGAGGAGTTCCCGGCGCAGATTGCCCGCGTTGCCGCGCCGAATAGAGCGGCGCGAACCGCGCGAAGACCTCCACCTACCCCATTCACCAGACCTCAAACTCCTTTTTCTTGCACCAACCCCAAAGCGTGCTACTTCCCAAGCGAACTCAACGGGACAAGGCTGATCAGCCCGATGCCCGCAACCACAGCCAAGTCCTCGCCGCAAAGGAGCACGCCATGTCCCGCACCTACGATGCCCAGTTCCTGGTCGATTTGCCGGTCCTCGATGCGCACACCGGTTCTGCCATTGCCACCGCGCTGACGGCCGCGGCCGCGCCGCACAAGTCGCTGGCGGAGAACGTGGCGGAGGCGTTGGGCCTCATCAAAGCCACCAATGCCGACTTGAAGTCGGTGCTGGTCACTGGTTTTGGCGCGACGCCGGAGTCGGCCTTGAAGCCGGCTCTGCAGGTCGAAGCGACGGCGTGGGCGGGTACGGAAGCGTGGCTGCGCGGGTTGGCGAGCATGCCGGGCTCGCCCAAGGCGCCGCTGGCCCAGAAGCTGCATGATGTCCTGTTTCCCGATGGTCTGCGGTTCTTGCGCTTGAGCGCTCCCAAGCGGTGGGTGGCCACCGAGATGCGCATGGAGACCATCGACAAGGACAAGCTGGTTGCGCAGTTCGGCCACTTGGGTGGCAGCGAGTCGCTGGCGGCACTGCGCGAGGCGCACAAGCAAACGGGTGTGGCGGCGGGCATCACGTCGGCCAAGGCCGCGGCCGAGGCGCCGCCGGTGCGCGCGAACCTCAATGCCTTGAAGGCGGCGTTTCGCTGCTATGTGCTGCAGGTCGTGGCGAATGCGACGCTCCAGGGCACGGACAGTGCCGCGGCGCTGGCGACTGCGCTACTGGCGCCGCTGGAGGGCTACACGGCGCCGGTGGCCAGCCGGGCCGTGATGGCGGCGGAGAGTCCGGAAACGCCGTGACCTGTGCGCAGGCAGACTGCACGATCTCCGTCACCCTTGCGCCGCCACCCCGCCGCTACGCCGCCATCGCCAGCCTGGCGCGCCGCCACGCTGCCGCGCACTCCCTCAAGCTGGCCGCGACTTGGCTGTGCCGCCCTGGAACCGTGGCCTCAAGCACCGTAGCTTGAGAACAACCCGTTGGCCTCGAACCCGACCTGCCGCGCGCATCGCACCGCCGCGGTTGCGCGCCGTTCTGCGCCACAGTTCTCGCGCTCGGAGGCATGCATGCGGCACGTCATAGCTGGTCCTTACGGCCCGTTTCTCGTGGCGATGGGCTTGGGTGTGCTCGGTTCGGCGACGGCGCATGCCGCGACGCTCACCTTTGCGCCGGTTGCCGATGCGAGGGTCGAGCAACTGAGTCCGAAAAAGAACTACGGCAAGGCCTATCTGGCGACGCGTGGCAGCTTGTGGAAGACCCAGACCGTCCTGCGTTTTACCGTGCAGGGGCTCTCCGGGTCGGTGACGGCGGCCAAGCTGCGGCTGCGCGCCACGGCTTCCACCGCGGATGGCCCGGCGGTCTTTGGCACGACGACGACGTGGAGCGAATCCACCGTCAACTGGAACAACCGGCCGGCCGCGCTCGGTGCCGCGAGTGCCGATGTCGGGGCGATCAAGTCGAATACCTGGGTCGAGTGGAATGTGACGCCGCTGGTCGCGGGCAATGGCAGCGTGGCTCTTGTGTTGGTGCAGCCGAGCGGTGCCGAGGCGACCTACGTTTCGCGCGAGGGCACGGCGTCGCTGCGGCCCCAGCTCGTGGTGACGTTCGCGGCCGATCCTTGCCTTGGCGCCGCCAACGGCACGCCCTGCGATGACGCCAACAATTGCACCACAGATGCCTGCCAGAACGGCACCTGCCTCGGCACGGCCCTGAACTGCGACGATGCCAACGTCTGCACCGTCGATGCCTGCCTGGCCGGCGTCTGCACGCACAGCCCGGGCACCGGCAGTTGCGACGCCGACGCCAACGCCTGCACCATCGACACCTGCCAGAGCGGCACCTGCGCCGCCGCGCCGCCCAAGAACTGCGACGACGGCAACCCTTGCACCATCGACACCTGCGCGCCGGCCACGGGCGTATGCACGTCGGTCGCCAATGGTGACCCCACCTGCGGCGTGCCGCCTCCCGGAGGTTGCCTGGCCACAGAGGCCGACGAGACGCTGTGCAACGGCATCGATGACGACTGCGATGGTCTGACCGATTGGCTGTTGCCGGTCCCCGCCAACGCCTGCGCAAATGGCCTGCCCGGCGCCTGCGGCAAGGGCTTTGCCGCCTGCCTCGGTGGCGCATGGAGCTGCCTCGCACCGCCCGCCATCGCCGAGACCTGGAACGGCATCGACGACGACTGCGATGGCGTCATCGACGACGTGGCGCCGACGCCTGTGCTGCCGCTGCGCGTGCGGGTCGCCGTGCCGCCCTACATGTGGTCGGATTCTCCTGGATTGGTCGATGCGGTGCTGGAGCAGATGCAGCACATCGGCCTCGAGGCCAAGGGGCCGACACCGGCAGAAGGTGCGACGGACTGGGATGTGGCATTGGGCCAGTTGAACCAGTACGCCCTCGTCTACTTTCCTGGTTACGTGCTGAGCGGCAGCCTGAGCGCGACGCAGCTGGCGCAGTTGACGGCGTGGGTAGAGGCCGGCGGTGTGCTGGTGCTGGGCAAGCCCTCGGGCACGGCGCTGCAGAACCTCGCCGGCCTTGCCAGCGTGACCAACCACAGCGACGCGACCAGCATCCGCGTCACGCCCACGGCGCCGGCGACGCTGTGGCTCGACAGCCTGGAGGAACGCGACATCCTGCTCAGCACCGACCCCAGCGAAGTGCCGGTGTTCATCCAGACCTACACCCTGCTGGCCGATGGCGGCGCAGTGGCTTTCGGCCAGGCGCGCGCGAACGACACACCCGTGGGCGCGGTCTTCGTGCGGCGCGCAGTCGGCCAGGGCGCCGTCTACTCGCTGGGCTACGATCCACTGTCGTGGGGCTCCGTGCGCTGCTACGTCAACTGTTTCGACCCGGGCAAGGACGTGCTGGCCATGCTCTTGAAGGCCATGGCGCGCGAGGCGATGCGCGGCCACTACCTCGTCAAGCACACCGCGCCCGGCCTGCAGGCCGGCGTGCAGCTGCTCAGCCACGACACCTGCGCGCCCGATGCCTGGACGGCGGGCGCCTGGGGCCAGCCGGGTGGCACGCGCATGGCGCAGATGGAACAGGCCCTGGGCGTGCACGCCAGCTTCATGGTGCAAAGCGACTACGTGAACGGCTGGTTTTCGCCGGCCGTGCTGCTGCAGTGGCTCGACCTCGGCGCGCGCGTCGATGGCCTGCACACGGTGCAGCACTTTGACATGTCGCTCTTTGGTCTGGGCAATTGCGCCGTGACCCAGGCCAGCTACAATGCAGCCAATCCGACCCTCTGCGGCGAAATCGTCGTCAACAAGCAGGTGACCGATGCCCTCTTGGCGCCCGGTGCCAAGACCACGGCCTTTCGCGCGCCCTATCTCGCGGTGAACAACCAGCAGTTCGATGTGCTGGCGGCCCAAGGCATCGCCTTCGATGGCAGTTTCGCGCTGGGCGATGTGCGCACCAGTTACCCCATTTCCGCCGCGCGCGAACCGTCTCTGGCCTGGAAGGTCAACCACCAGCCCCTCTTCACCTTTCCCCTGACCCAAGAGGACGGCATGGGCGCGATGGAGGGCGGCGTGGCCTCGCGCGTCGAGCTGCAGCCGGCCAATACGGCGCAATTCCTGGCGCGCTGGAAATACGCGCTCTTGCAGAACCTGCGCAACTCGGCGTGGAGCACCATCCTGGTGCATCCCTCCTACGGCGAGGCGGTGCCGGTCAGCAACCTGCAGACCAAGATCGATGTGATGCAAGCATTTCTGGTGTTTGCCCAGGCGCAGGATGTGGTGCTCGGCGATTTCTCGACGCTGGGCGCTTTCTGGCGCGGCCGCGATGGCGTGCGGGTCGAGGCGACGTGGAATGAGGTGCAGGGCTACAGCGGCACGATTTCGGTCGGTGCGGTGCCAGCGCCGCAGGTGACGTTGGAATTCGGCGATGCGATTGCCACGTTCGCGTGCCCCGATTGCGGGCCGGCGCAGGTGGGTGGCCATCGCGTGACGCTGACAGGGACGCTGGCGGCGGGATCGGTGGTGGCTTTTCAGGCGGCGCCGTAGGCGGTTCTGGTGCGTCAAGGTCCCGGCAGGGCGGGGTCACCCCTCTGGATTCACCACGCCGATACCGATTCCATCGCGGTGGGCCATCGGTCGTGTGGGCCGCGTCCCCCGTTGCCATGCGGACAGGCGGCGATCAACCCTCCGCAGCAATACGCTTCTGCAAGTCAGCCTTGTCCACAGCCTTGGACATCGCCTCTGCCGCCGCCACTTTGCGTTCGAGCACCAGCCGCGCCAGTTCCTCGTTCAGGAGGCTGTTGCCCAGCGCCCGACCGATCGTCATGACGCCCGGAATCTGGAAGGTCTTGCCCTCGCGGATGAGGTTCTGCACCGCGGGATTGACCACCAGGATCTCGAGCGCCGCCACGCGACCGCCGCCGACTTTCTTGCACAGCGTCTGGGCGACGACGCCCCTGAGCACTTCACCCAACGTCGTGCGCACTTGCGCATGCTGCTCGGGCGGAAACACGTTGATGATGCGGTCCACCGTGCTCGCCGCCGTCGAGGTGTGCAGCGTGCCGAATACGAGGTGACCCGTGTTCGCGGTTTCGAGTGCCAGCGAAATCGTTTCGACATCGCGCATCTCGCCGATGAGCACGATGTCGGGATCCTCGCGCAGCGCTGCCTTGAGTGCGCGGGCAAAACTGTGCGTGTGCGGCCCCACTTCGCGCTGATTGACCAGCGACATGTGCGACTCGTGGACGAACTCGATCGGATCCTCCAGCGTCAGGATGTGCGCCCTGCGTGACCGGTTGATGGCGTCGATCATCGCCGCCAGCGTCGTCGACTTGCCGCTGCCGGTCGGCCCCGTCACCAGCACGAGCCCCTTGGGCAGTTCGCAGAAGGTCTTGACCGCCGGAGGCAAGCCAAGTTGCTCGAAGGACAAGATCTTGGCGGGGATCTGGCGCATCACGGCGCCGATGCCCTTGGCATCGTGGAACAGGTTGACGCGAAAGCGCGCGACATCGGCCAGGGCATAGGCGAAATCGACGTCGTGATCGGCGGCGAACGACTCCTTGCTTTGCTCGCGCATGATCGGTTCGAACAGTTCGAGCACTTCACGACGCTCGAGCGGCGGCAGATCGCCCACCTCGCGCATCTCGCCGTCGACGCGCCAACGCGGCCGATGCCGCGCCGAGAGGTGCAGGTCCGACGCGCCCTCGGCCACCATGCGCCGCAGCAGCAGATCAAGGCGTGGCGATTCTGCCTGGACTTCTTCGACTTGCGCCTGGGCCGGGCCATCGGGCACCCGCCAGGAAGAGCCCGCGCCGCTGAGCGAGCGCAGCGCCTGGTTGAAGAATCTGGCATCGATGCGCACCGTCTGCAGGTCCAGGCTCGGCAACTGGCGCCGCACGGCATCGAGCACGACCGCGCTTGGGTCGTCGACGAATCCGAGTTCCAACACCTTGCCGTTCACGTGCAGCGGCAAGATGCGCTGTCGCTGCACGAAATCGATGGGCAGCAGGGCGACGACCTCGGCCGTGGGCAACTGGCGCGGCAGACTCTCCGTCATGGGCACCATGCGCGAAGACCCGATGACGCGACGGCTCAGGGCGCGCAGCAGGGCCATGGCGAACTCCGGCGCGCGCAGCACGAGTTGCTCGAACACTTCGTGACTGAAGCGCACCGAGTGCAGCGTGCCCAAGGCGACAACCGTCGCCGCGCGCGTCTCGCCCAGGATGAGCCCCAGTTCGCCCGCGCAATCGTGGACGCCCAGTCGGCTGATTTCGCGCAGTTCGCCCCGTACCGGATCGCCGATGCGCACCGATGCTTCGCCTTTCAAGATGACGTGAAACGCGTCGGACGCTTCGCCCTCGATCATCAAGGGTTCATCGGCCTCGTACTGCGCCAGCGATGCCGCGCGGGCGACACCGATCAGTTGCTGCAGGGTCAGACCGGCGAACAGGGGGCATTGCGTCAAAGCGGAGGCAACCTTTTCGAGTCGGTCGCCGTCGAGGATCACGGAGCGCATGGTACCTCTGCAGTGTGGTCCTTGGTCGATTCGCGTTTCGCCCGGCGGCGCGCCGCCTTGGCAAGCTACGCCGCGCGGGGGAGTTGGACAAGAGGGGGGCCACGCCGCACCACGAGAATTGCTGTTGACCACTGGCTTGGGCGCTCTACACTTGGCGGCTGGTTGGGTTGGGGCCCCGGGGGTACCTTGAAGAACATCTGTGGTTTGCGTCCTGCCTGGCGCGGGTTTGCGCTTGTGCTCTTGCTGACGGCATCTTGCGGAACGAACGGCATTGAAGATCCCACAGCGGCGGCCGATCAGGCAGGCACGCTGACCGACACCGTGGTCGACGCGATTGCCGACGGTCTGGAGATCGTGACGGGCGACTTGCCCGCGTTGCCGGACACTGCTGCGGCGGACAACCCGGTGACCGATCCTGGAATGGTTCTCGACAACGGTAGCGACGCCGACGGCGAAGTCGTTTCGGATGTTGCGACGGAGGTCGCGACCGCGGACGGCAGCCAAGACGATGCCAACGACAGCGGAGCCTGCAAGTGTGGTGACGGGACGTGCCAACCGGAGTGCTCCGAAGGCATGAACACCTGCCCGCAAGACTGCAAAGGCTGCGGCGATGGCGTGTGCGCGCCGGGCGAGGGCCCCAAGAACTGCAAGGAGGACTGTTGCGGGGCCTGCGGCGACGGCAAGTGCAAGGGCTACGACTGCGGAGAGTCGCCGGAAACCTGCGCCATGGACTGTGGCGGGGCTTGCGGCAACAAGGTGTGCGACAAGGGCGAATCGCCAGCGACCTGCGCCGAGGACTGTGTCTGGCAGGCCTGCGGCAACGGCGTGTGCGAGCCTGCGGATGGCGGTCCGCCCAAGTGCCCAGAGGACTGCGGCACGGCGTGCGGCGACGACAAGTGCGAGTCGGGCGAGGACTTCCTCGGTTGTCCGGTCGATTGCGGCTACTGCGGCGATGGCTTTTGTGCGCTGAACCTCGGCGAAGTCACGGCCTCGTGTCCGGACGATTGTGGCATGGGCGAATGCGACGCGGCCATGCCAGCGGATCCGACCCAGTGCGACGACAACAATCCGTGCACCATCGATCAGTGCGCGCCGGCCGGCGTGTGCCACCACCCGACGACCCAGAAGCCCTGCGACGACGACAACCCGTGCACCGTGGGCGATTTCTGCAAGACGGGCGCTTGCTTGTTGGCCAACATCCTGGACTGCAACGACGGCAACCCTTGCACCGCGGACACGTGCGACCCGGCAAGCGGCTGCACACACGCCGCGGCGACCGATGCGTGCGACGACGGCAACCTCTGCACCGTCGCCGACACCTGCAAAGGCATGGCGTGCGTCGGCGGCGCCGCGCTGGACTGCGAAGACGGCAACCCCTGCACCGCCAACGGCTGCGACCTGGCGGCCGGCTGCACGGCGAGCAACATCGAGGGACCCTGTACCGACGGCAACCTGTGCACGGCGGGCGACACCTGCGTCAGCGGCGCGTGCACGCCGAGCAGCACGCTGGGCTGCGACGACGGCAATCCCTGCAGCACCGACAGTTGCGATTCCGAGTCGGGCTGCGCGCACAAGCCTGCGGTGGGCACCTGCGACGATGGCAACGCGTGCACGGCGGGCGATGCGTGCTTGAACAGCGTATGCACGGCGGGCAGCTTTGTGTCGTGTTCGGATGAAAATCCTTGCACCACGGATGTTTGCGATCCGAAGACAGGATGCGGACACAAGCCGGCCATCTCGGCCTGTGACGATGGCGATGCGTGCACCTTGGGCGATGGCTGCAAGGGCGGCGCATGTCAGGGCGGTTCTGCGCTCAACTGCGATGACGGTGATCCCTGCACCGCGAACGGCTGCGATGCGGCAGTGGGCTGCACGATGACCACGGACAGCGGTCCCTCGTGCTCAGACGGCGACATTTGTACTGGCGGCGACGTGTGCGTTGGCGGCGTGTGCACGGCGGGCACGGGCCTTGGGTGCGACGACGGCAACCCGTGCACGCTGGACGGCTGCAGCGGACAGAGCGGCTGCACCCACAAGGCCTTGAGCGGGTCTTGCGAGGACGGAAACTCGTGCACGACCAACGATGTGTGCATGAATGCGGTGTGCACGCCGGGCTCGGGCATCGACTGTTCGGACGGCAACGCGTGCACGCTCGACAACTGCGATGCGCAGGGCGGTTGCCACCACGCTGCCTCGACGGGTGCCTGCACAGACGGCGACGCATGCACGGTCAGTGACAAGTGCCAAGAAGGCTCGTGCCTGGCGGGCGATGCCCTGGACTGCTCAGACGGCAACGTCTGCACCGACGACGCCTGCGAGGCGGCCGGCGGCTGCGTGCATCTGCCTGGCACCGCGACGTGCACCGACGGCAACGGTTGCACGGTGGGCGATGTGTGCGAGGGCGGTACTTGCGCGCCGGGCGCCGCGGCGGGCTGCAACGACGACGACCCGTGCACCGCGGACCTCTGCGATCCCAAAGCCGGCTGCCACCACAAGGCCGCCTCGGGCGCCTGCGACGACGGCAACGCGTGCACAGTGGCGGATGTCTGCAAGGATGGCGCGTGCAGCAGCGGCGCGGTCAAGGACTGCAACGACGGCAATGCCTGCACCCAAGACGCTTGCTGGCCGGCCGAGGGTTGCACGTCGACCGTCGCCGAGGGTGGAGCCTGCTCGGACGGCAGCCTGTGCACGGCGGGCGACGTGTGCCAAGGCGGCGCGTGTCAGGCTGGCGAGGCTCTCGGCTGCGACGACGGCAACCCGTGCACGCTGGACGGCTGCAACAGCCAGGCGGGCTGCACGCATGTCGCTGCCGAGGGCACTTGCCAAGACGGCAATGCGTGCACCCAAGACGATGTCTGTGCCAACTCGATTTGTACCCCTGGCGTCGCGATCGCATGCGCCGACGGCAACGCCTGCACGCTGGACGCGTGTCTGGCCAAGGTCGGTTGCACGCACGAGATCGGCGCCGGGGCGTGCAACGACGACAACCTCTGCACGACGGGCGACAGCTGCGAAGACGGCGCGTGCAAGGGCAACGGTTGGCTCGACTGTCAGGACGGCAACCCCTGCACCAACGACGCGTGTGACGCGGACGCGGGCTGCGTGCACCTGGCCAACGCAGCAACCTGCACCGATGGCAACCTGTGCACCGGCGGCGACGGCTGTCTTGGTGGCACGTGCATGCCGGGGCCGTGGCTGGATTGCGCCGACGGCAACCCCTGCACCGCGGACAGTTGTCTTGCGAACAAAGGCTGCGACCACAAGCCGGTGACGGCTGCCTGCGATGATGGCGACGCGTGCACGGTCGGCGATGTGTGCAAGAACGCCGCTTGCGCCGGCGGCTCGCCGCTGGCTTGCGACGACGGCAACGGCTGCACGCAAGATGCCTGCGACGCGGCGGCTGGCTGCACCGCGACGGCGGATGACGGTGCAGGCTGTTCCGATGGCGACATTTGCACCGCAGGCGACACGTGCCTGGGCGCCAACTGCCAACCGGGTCTGGGCATTGCATGCGACGACGGCAACCCGTGCACGCTCGATGGCTGCAACGGTCAGGCGGGCTGCACCCACAAGGGCATCGGCGGCCCGTGTGAAGACGGCAATGCCTGCACGACGAACGACTTGTGTTTCAATGCGGTGTGCACGCCGGGCGCGGGCCAGAATTGTGCAGACGACAACCCTTGCACGGTGGACAACTGCACGGCAGAGGGTGGTTGCGTCCACAAGGACGGCGAAGGTCCGTGCAACGACGGCGACGCCTGCACGTTCAGCGACCTCTGCAAAGGCGGAGTGTGTGCGGGCAATGTTGGCCTGGACTGCGCGGACGGCAACAACTGCACCGCGGACGCTTGTGACGCGGCCAGCGGCTGCGTGCACCTGCCGGCAACGGCGACCTGCACGGACGGCAACGCGTGCACCGTGGGCGATGGCTGCCTGGGCGGCTCGTGCGCGCCGGGTGCTGCCTTGCCGTGTGACGATGACAATGCTTGCAGTGCAGATACGTGTGATCCGGTGGCGGGTTGCCTGCACAAGACGCTGACCGCTGCGTGCGACGACAGCAACGCTTGCACAGTGGGCGATGTATGCAAGTCGGGGACCTGTCAGGGCGGCGCCGCGCGCGACTGCGACGACAGCGACGCCTGCACGACCGACAGCTGCGAGCCGGCCAGTGGCTGCGCTTACAGTCCGGACAGCGGCGGCGCGTGTTCGGACGGCGATGTCTGCACCACGGGCGATGCGTGCGCGAATGGCACCTGCAAGCCCGGCAACGGCATCGGCTGCGACGACGGCAATCCCTGCAGCTTGGACGGTTGCGCGCAGCAGACCGGCTGCTGGCACAAGGCGAGCGGCGGCACCTGCGAGGACGGCAACGCGTGCACCAAAGACGACACCTGCGCCAACTCGGTGTGCACGCCTGGTCCCGGCATCGATTGCCAGGACGGCAACGCCTGTACGGTCGACAGCTGCGCGAGCGGCAGCGGGTGCGTGCATCAGTCTCTCGGTTCGGGCATCTGCAACGACGGCGATCTCTGCACCGTGTCGGATAGTTGCGAGGCGGGCGTGTGCTCGGGCCACGGCCCGCTCGACTGCTCGGACGGCAATCCGTGCAGCGACGACTCGTGTGCATCCGGCAGCGGTTGCGTACACCTGGCCGGGAACGCGACGTGCACGGACGCCAACGTCTGCACGAGCGGCGATTTCTGCGCGGGCGGCAACTGTACCGCAGGCGTCGGCATCGATTGCGACGACGACAACCCCTGCACCGCCGATTCCTGCGATGGCGCGGCGGGGTGCCAACACAAGGCGGCGAGCGGCGCGTGCGACGACCTCAACGCATGCACGACGGGCGATCTGTGCAAACTGGGCACCTGCGTCGGCGGGCTCCCCCGCACCTGCGATGACGGCAACCCGTGCAGCCAGGACGCGTGCGACACTGAGGACGGCTGCCTCGTGACGATCCAAGATGGCGGATCTTGCTCAGATGGCGACACCTGCACAGGAGGCGACGCCTGCTTGAACGGCGTGTGCAAGGCGGGCACGTCGGTCGTCTGCGATGATGGCAATCCGTGCACCCTCGATGGCTGCAATCCGCTGACGGGCTGCACCCACCAGGCGACCACGGGCAGTTGCGAAGATGGCAACGCCTGCACCTCGGGCGATTTCTGCTCCAATTCGGTGTGCACGCCAGGCGCCGGCATCAACTGCAGCGACGGCAACGCCTGCACGTTGGACAACTGCACGGTCACGGGTGGCTGCTCGCACACGGCGACCGTTGGTGCGTGCACGGACGGCGACACGTGCACATCGGGCGACACATGCATGGCCGGCTTGTGTGCTCCGGGCCAGCCCTTGGATTGCGAAGACGGCAACCCTTGCACCGACGACGCCTGCGGGTCGGCCAGCGGTTGCGTGCACCTGGCCAACAGTGCCACCTGCACCGACGGCAACACGTGTACGGGCGGCGACAAGTGCCTGGGGGGCACCTGCCAAGCTGGCGTGGCTGCAGGCTGCGACGACAACAGCCCGTGCACGGCGGATCTGTGCGACCCTTCAGCTGGTTGCCAGCACAAGATCACATCGGCGGCGTGCAGTGACGGCAACGCGTGCACCGTGGGCGACACCTGCAAGAACGGTGGGTGCCAGGGCGGTTCGGCCTTGGATTGCGACGACGGCAACGCCTGCACAATCGACTCCTGCAACTCGGACAGCGGCTGCGCCTCGGTGGTCGGCGCGGGCGGGGCGTGTTCGGACGGCGATGTGTGTACCAGCGGCGATGTCTGCTCGGGGACGGGCTGCGAGGCCGGTGCGTCGCTGGGCTGCGATGACGGCAACCCCTGCACCGCCGACGACTGCAGCCCTCAGACCGGCTGCACGCACAAAGCGTTGTCCGGCACTTGCGATGACCAGAATGCGTGCACCCAAGGCGATGTCTGCGCGAATTCGGTGTGCACCTCGGGCGTGCCAGTCGATTGCCAGGACGGCAACCCCTGCACGCTGGACAACTGCGATGGCAAGTTGGGTTGCCAGCACACGGCGGCGGGCGGCAACTGCACGGACAATGACGCCTGCACGGTCGGCGATGCGTGCAAGCTGGGTAGCTGCGCGCCGGGAAGCAACCTGAGCTGCGACGACGGCAATCCGTGTACCGACGACACTTGTGCAACAGCAAGCGGCTGCGTGCACCTGGCCAACACGGTCACTTGCACGGACAACAACGTGTGCACAAGTGGCGATGCGTGCCAGGGCGGCAGTTGCGCTCCGGGCGTGGCCAGCGGCTGCGATGACGGCAACCCGTGCACGATCGACAGTTGCGACGGCGCGATTGGCTGCAAGCACGCATCCGCATCGGCGGCCTGCGACGACAACAACGCGTGCACCGTCGGCGATGTCTGCAAAGACGGCGGATGCCAGGGCGGCAGCCCGCGCACGTGCGACGACGGCAAGGCTTGCACCACCGACAGTTGCGCCCCGACGACGGGCTGCACGACGCTCGACGTCACCGGCGGCGCCTGCACCGACGGCGACATCTGCACGGCCGGCGACACCTGCCAGTCCGGATTGTGCAAGGCAGGCGCGGACCTCAGCTGCGATGACGGCAATCCGTGCACGAGCGATGGCTGCAATCCGCAGTCCGGGTGCACCCACGCGGCGTTGACTGGCGCTTGTGACGACGGCAACGCCTGCACCGATGGCGACTTCTGTTCGAACGCAGTGTGCACGCCCGGTTCAGGCCTCAATTGCTCGGACGGCAACCCGTGCACGACCGACAACTGCGCGGTGCAGGGCGGCTGCACGCACGTCCAGACCACAGGTGCCTGCACGGACGCCAATGCCTGTACTGTGGGCGACGTATGCAAGGACAGCGTCTGCTCGCCGGGCAGCGATCTCGCATGCTCGGATGGCAACCCCTGTACGGATGACGCTTGCGCACCGGCCAGCGGCTGCAACCACCAGGCCAACACAGAGCCTTGCACCGACGGCAACGCGTGCACCGGGGTCGATCAGTGTTCGGGCGGCGGTTGCGTACCGGGCGCGGCGCCCAACTGCGATGACACCAACCCATGCACCGCGGATTGGTGCGACAGTGCCAAGGGTTGCCAACACAAGAACGCGGCGGCCGCATGCGACGACGGCAATCCGTGCACCCTCGGCGATGGCTGCCAGGACGGCGGTTGCGTGGGCGGTCTGGCGGCTTCCTGCGATGACGGCAACGGCTGCACTGCGGATCACTGTGCCAGCGCCAGCGGTTGCATCTCGGAGACCCAAGACGGCCTGAGTTGTTCGGACGGCGATCCGTGCACGACCGGCGATGTGTGCCTGGCGGGCGCCTGCACGCCGACCGGCTCCGCTGCCTGCGACGACGGCAATGCGTGTACGCTCGATACGTGCAGCGGCCAGCTGGGTTGCACCCATGTGGCGCAGCCCGTGGCCTGCAATGATGGCAATGCATGCACGATCGACGACTACTGTATCGGCGGCACCTGCGCGGGCGGCAGCCCGAAGAGCTGCGGCGACGGCAACCCCTGTACGGCAGATTCCTGCGTTGCAGCAAGCGGTTGTGCCAACCAGCCCCTGAGTAGCGGCGCCTGCACCGACGGCAACGCATGCACGACTGGCGACAAGTGCCAGGCGGGGCAATGCGCCGGCGCCGGCAGCCTGGACTGCAATGACAACAATTTGTGCACCGACGATTCCTGCGATGGCGGAGCAGGTTGCATGCACGCCGCCAACAACGGTTCTTGCCAGGACGGCAGTGTGTGCACGGTCGGCGATGTCTGCGCCAACTCGGTCTGCGTTTCGGGTGTGCTCAAGGATTGCGACGACAGCGATCCGTGCACTTCAGACACCTGCCTGCCGCAGAGCGACTGCCAGCACGCGGCCAAGAGCGGCGCCTGCGATGACGGCAGCCCGTGCACCATCGGCGATTTCTGCAAGGACAAGCTGTGCGTGCCCGGGACCACGTTGCAGTGCGACGACGGCAACGGCTGCACGACGGACAGCTGTTCGGAAACCCTGGGTTGCGTCTACCAGCCGTTGACCGGAACCGGCTGCTCGGATGGCGATGTGTGCTCGTCGGGCGAGAAGTGCCAGGCCGGCAGCTGTCAGGGCGGCACCGTCGCCACCTGCGATGACGGCAACCCGTGCACGGTCGACGACTGCAACCCGCAGATCGGCTGCCGCAACCAGGCCATTTCCGGGTCTTGCTCGGACAACAACGCGTGCACCTTGGATGACAGCTGTCAGGGCGGCGTGTGCACCGGCGGCAGCCCCAAGAGCTGCGGCGATGGCAACCCGTGCACGAAGGATTCGTGCCTGGCAGCGACGGGTTGCGACAATCAAGCCTTGGCCGGCGGCGCGTGCACCGACGGCAACGCGTGCACCACCGGCGATTCCTGCGTCAGCGGCGCCTGCCAACCCGGAGCGGCGCTGGGCTGCGAGGATGGCAATCCGTGCACCGACGACAGTTGCTCGCAAGCGACCGGTTGCGTGCACATGGCCAACGAGGCGGGGTGCACCGACAACAACAAGTGCACCGCGGGCGATGGCTGCGCAGGTGGCAGCTGCGTTCCGGGACCGCAGCAGAACTGCAACGACAACGAGGCGTGCACGACGGATTCCTGCGACGCGGCAACCGGTTGCGTGTTCACGAACGTCAGCGGTGCCTGCAACGACGGCGATGTGTGCACGCCAGCGGACACTTGCCAGGCCGGCAAGTGTGTGGGCAGCGGGGCGCTGAACTGCGACGATGGCAATCCTTGCACGATCGGTAGTTGCAACAAGACCACCGGCTGCGGCCAGACCCCGGACGACACGGCTACGTGCACCGACAACAACAAGTGTACGGTGGGCGATCACTGCAGCAGCGGCGCGTGCGTGTCCGGCGACGCCACGCTGTGCAACGACAACAACACCTGCACGACCGACAGTTGCAATCCGACGAACGGCGCCTGCGCGTACACGCAGGTTGGCAATGGCGCGGGCTGCAACGACGGCGACATCTGCACGACGACCGACAACTGCCAGGCAGGCACGTGCACGGGCGGCAGCGGCACCCTGAACTGCGGCGATGGCAATCCGTGCACCGGCGATGCTTGCGACAACAGCAAGGGCGGTTGCTGGCACAGCAACGCCACCGACGGCACGGGCTGCGATGACGGCAGCCTTTGCACGCGAGACGACAACTGCCTTGCGGGCTCGTGCGCGGGCGCGGCCGTGGCGTGCAATGACAACAAGGCGTGCACGGTCGACACGTGCAACACGGCGAGCGGCTGTGTGTTCACCAATGTCGCAGACGCGACCGCCTGCAACGACAACGATGTGTGCACGACATCGGACAAGTGTTCGGCCGGCATCTGCGCGGGCGCCGCGGTGGATGGCGCGGTGTTCTGTGCCGATGGCAATCCTTGCACCACCGACCAATGCGTAGGCATCCAAGGCGGTTGCGTGCACGCCAGCAACGATGCCAACCCGTGTTCAGATGGCAACGAATGCACAGCTGACGACCACTGCGCGGGCGGCGCTTGCACCGGCACGGCGCGGACGTGCAACGACAACAACGCTTGCACCGACGATGCCTGCTCGCCGACCAGCGGTTGCCAGCACGCCAACAACAGCGGCGCGTGTTCGGACGGCAGCTTGTGTACGCTCAGCGATTTCTGCTCGGGCGGCGCGTGCCAGCCGGGCAGCGCGGTGGCGTGCACGGCACAGGATCAGTGCCACGACGCCGGCACCTGCGATGCGGCGAGCGGCGCGTGCTCGAACCCGAGCAAGGCCGATGCGACGCTGTGCAACGACGGCAACCCCTGCACGACATTGGACAAGTGTACGGTCGGCATCTGCGGCGGCACGGCCGTGGTGTGCGACGCGATCGACCAGTGCCACCTCGCCGGCGTGTGCAACACCAGCAATGGCGCGTGCTCGAGCCCAGCCAAGTCGGACAGCACGGCCTGCAATGACGGCAGCGCGTGCACGGATCCGGACACCTGCTCGGGTGGAGCGTGCATCGGCGATGCGGTCAACTGCAACGACAACAACGTGTGCACGGACGATTCTTGTGTGGCTGGTAGCGGTTGCCAACACGGCAACAACACGGCGGCGTGCGCGGACAGCAGCTTGTGCACCGTGGGCGACCACTGCGGCGGCGGATCCTGCATCGCCGGCACGACGACGACCTGCAACGACAACAACCCTTGCACCATCGATGCTTGCGTGGCGGCGACCGGCGCTTGCAGCTTCACCGGCAGTTCCAGCCTG
>Ga0172369_10001650_pt1 | contig 32050 bp, 26 predicted proteins | sample LakKiv25m_FD_114539 | JGI IMG/M metagenome (GOLD analysis project Ga0172369, IMG submission 114539) | Freshwater microbial communities from Kabuno Bay, South-Kivu, Congo - kab_022012_11.25m | ecosystem: Environmental > Aquatic > Freshwater > Lake | place: Democratic Republic of the Congo... | reverse complement strand
TTCATGCTGCCTCCGGCGCCTTGCGACGCTTTTTCTGGCTGCGCGCCAGCACGATGGCGAAGTGGATCAGCAGACCCAGCGTCACCAGCGCGCACGAGATGTACGGCAGCAGCCAGCCGGGATTCTGCACCACTTGCAGGATGCTCAAGGTGTCGTTTTTGCCGAAGCTCGCTTGATAGAACGTCTTTCCCTGGTAGCGCAGCGGCTGGTTCATGAAGATGAGGGCGTCGCGGTGCTCGCCGGTCACCTTGTTTTCCAAGTGCACAAGACTTGAGAAGTTCTTGGGAATATCGGTGCCCGCATACACGTCGTGGCTGAACTTCTTGAGTGTCATCGAATAGTCCAGGTACTCGCGCCGGGGCCGCAGGCTCAGGGCGTAGGTGTGGCCCTCGTGGATGAACTCTTGGGGCGCACCCAGTGCCGGCGAAACGAGCCACGTGCCGAAGCTCTTCTGACCCGCCACCGGTTCGACATAGGCCACCGGCGTGTTGCTGCCCTCATCGGACGTGATCACGGGCCTTTCCCTGACCGCGACGCCCGGGCCGACACCCGCCGTGGCGATGGCCGGCGGCGCACCCTTGTCGCGGTTGCCCAGGTCAGCGTTGCGCATGAAACCATGCATCTTGATCGTCAGCGGCGTGCCCGTGACGGCGATCGTCTGCTGCGACGCCAGGAGGTCTTGCGGTACACCGTACACCTCGTCGAATTTCGCGTCGGTCGTGTCACGGACAGCCAATTCGAACTCGCGCGGCCTTTCGATGAAGGCAATGGTCTGGCCCTCTTCGATCGCCATCTGCGCATCGATCTGGTACATGGCCGAGACAAACTCGCCTGCGACCAGCAGGATCAGGCCGGCGTGGGTGATCCACAGCCCCGACTTGCTCCACGACAGCGTCAAGCGCCGCAACTGGGCCGTGATGAGGTTGATCGCCAGCAGCAGGCCGACGGTCGTGCCACCTGGAAACACGGGAATCAACCAACCAAGTCCCGGCGGATGCCACCAGACCACAAAGGAGCGCATGTAGTGATTCACGGCGCCGTTGGTGCCCATGTCGACCTGCGCCAGCGTGCAGGCCACGACGAGCGCCATCATCATCGCGAGCAGGACGATGGCGAGCTTGAGCGAGGTCAGGATCTTCCAGAAGCTGGCGGCTTTGGAGTTAGTCAAAGTGAATCGTCTCCAGAAGGTGGACGAAATCGGCCTGCGCGGCCGCGACAGGTGCGGCATCGCCGACCATCTTGAGGAACCAGGAACTGCCATCCGGTGCCAGCAACAGGCCGGCGATCATGCGGCTGGGTGCGGCGCCGTCGCCGACGAGGTCGTAGATGGAGAGCTGGCCGGCCTTGGTCTGGATTTGCTTGCGAAAGGCGGCCAGGCCGGCTTCGTCGACGGGCGCCAGACCGATCTGGCTGCGCCAGCGGTTGACGTTGGCCAACTCGCCACCGGCTGTGCCGGGCAGCACCACGACCGAGATTTCCAACTTGCCGGTCGCGGGAGCCTTGATCGTGGCGAAGCGCATGCCGCCGCCTTCTTCCTGGGTCCAACCCGCCGGCAGCGTCCACTTCAGCGAAGCGCGGGCATCCGGCATGGGCGGGGGCGGCAACGTGTTCTCCCCGCTGCTGCCCATGCCCGGGCCGCCCATCGGCATCTGGCCAGCGGGGTCACCGTTGATTATCGGCGGTGATTCCACGGTCTTGAGGACGCGAGCATGGGTGACCACTTCCTGCCGGCAGGCCATGGCACCCAACGCGAGCAGCGTGACGCCAAACCACAGCGCCACACGAAGCAGGACGGGAGCCGGCAGCGTCGGGCGGGGCATTCTCTCAGCCATCTTGCATCCTTCCAGCGCTGCAGCGCGTCCTGTTCGAGGTCGCGCCGACGCAGCAGGGCGACGCGAGCGCCAAGAGGCTACACCCTCCCAGCTGCGGCTCCAAGCGATGCGGCAGCTTTCGCGCCTCCGGACAACAAACCGCTGCACGCACCTGTTCCCGGCCGAACCGCGCGATGGCGTTGCCACGCGCCGGCCGATGCTCTAGCCTCACCGCCATGGCCGACAACAATCCAGCCCTGCAAGCGTTCCTGCCGTGGGCCGGCCTCGGTCTCGGCGCGCTGGCGGCGCTTGTCTACGCCGAGTACCGCCGTGCCGCCGGTGCGCGCATGGTCATCAAGCCGATCGCCTCCACAGCCTTCTTGCTCGCCGCTTGGGCCGCGGGCGCCATGGCATCGCCGTACGGTCAGGTGCTCATGGTCGCGTTGGCGCTGTCGTGGCTAGGCGACGTCCTGCTGCTTTCCTACAAGCCGCTGGGCTTTCTCGCAGGTCTGGGCGCTTTTCTCTGTGGACATCTGGCTTTCGCCTGGGCCTTCTGGGTGCGCGGCGCCGACCTGAACGTGGCCTTCGTGGTGGTGGTGGGCCTCGCGGTTCCGGGCGTGCTGGTCGGTCGTTGGTTGTTGCCGCAGACGCCCCAGAACATGCGCGTGCCGGTTGCGGTCTACATGACCGTTTTGAGTGGCATGGTCGCGCTGGCGTCGGCGACCGTGGCGGCACGCGGCGGGGCCTTGCTGGCCGTCGCAGCGGTGATGTTCTACTTGTCCGATCTGGCTGTTGCGCTCGACCGCTTCGTCAGGCCCGGTTTCCTGCACCGATCCTGGGGCTTGCCCCTCTACTACGGCGCGCAATTGCTCTTTGCGTCGACGGTCATGGCCACAAACTGACGGCTGCGCGAGGTCGTGGCGATGCGCTGGAAGCGGCCCAACCCCATCACCAAAGTCAAGATCGCGCCGACGATTCCGGCCGGCCCGGCCACGCTGTACCGCTGCGGTCGCGACATCGCGTTGCGATTCGTGACATTGGTATGCTTGATACCGGTGCCCATGACGGCGTGGCTGATGAGCCTCGCGTCCAAGGACGAGTGGCGCGGCAGCCCGCTGGGTGCGGATCTGTGGTGGCTGATTCCGGCACTGCTCTGGCTCTTGACCGCTGTGCTACCGCTGGCGATTCTGCTGCTGCACGATCGCTACGTGATGCAATTGGATCGCACGGACCATGGCACCTGGCGCCTCAAGACGTTCCTGGTGTGGGGGTCGCGGACGCGCGACTTGCCCGATGACATCTTCGCCGGTGCGCGTGCGAGCTACCAGAAGGGTCGGTTTGAAAGCTGGTGGACGCCGTCCGTCGACGCGCCCTATTGGCTGGTGCGTACCGCGACAGGCAAGTGGCTGATCTTCGATGCCTATGCTGAAGTGCCCCACGGTCACGAGGTGCTCAGTCTGGCGCTGGGCTATGACTGGCTGGACCGACCCGACGACAGCTAGGCGTTGCCGGTTGACAGCCGTCAGATTGCCATTGCACGCAGCCGCCGAATGGCGACAATCCTCGGTCAATGCGGGTCGTTTCCGCGCTCGGACCTGGCCATGTTTGAGACCCCATCGCGTCTTGTGGCGTGTGGCCTGCTGATGTTCACGCTGCTGCCGGCATGCGGATCCGATGAGCCAGCCTATGACACGAGCACGCGCTGGCTCCTGACCTTCGGACCCGACTACGTGACGCCACCCGCAATGGCTGCCGATGGCACGACCTATGTCGGCATCAACAACAGCGGCGTGTCGTACAGCGAACGCACGGACAAGCACGGCAATGTCTTGCGCGGCGTCACGGGCAGCGCGACGGTCGGCCAGGTGTTTGCCATCGATCAGAACGGCAAGACGAAGTGGCACCGCGGCATTCCGACAGGCGCCGGAACGCCGGTCCTAACCGCACAGGATCAGCTTTTGATTCCAAGCAGTTCCGGACTGCAAGCCCTGAGTAGCAGTGGCAAGGCGCTGTGGTTTGCTGCCGCCGCCGGCTCGCCCACGTTGGGTCCGGATGGCACGATCTTCGTTGCCGGCAACGGTGGGATCGTCGCGCTCAGCCCGACCGGCCAGGAGCTGTGGCGCAATAGCCAGTTTGCCGCGCAGGGGACGCCGCTGCTGACGGGCGATGGTCACTTGTGGGTGGTGGCGGCGCTCAAGGATGCAAAGGGCGCGGCGGGGAGTCCGAATCTCCTGGCCCTGGATCTGCGCGGCGTGGTTACGCACACGGTCGACCTGAGCAAGGAGTGGGAGATCTCGACGCCCGCGCCGGATGGCAAGGGCAATGTACTCTTGCTGTCCAAGCCCATTGCGCCGCCCCAGGTAACGCGCCTGCGCGCCTTCGGCCCCGACGGGTCGGCGTTGTGGTCGATACCGGCAAGCGGGAGCGCGCAACCACTGGTCGACAAAGCTGGAAACCTCTATGTCGATACCGACAAGGGCTTGACCAAGCTGGGTGCCGACCACAAGCCGCTCTGGTCCTATCCGGGCATCTCGACCGCGACGACGACCTTGGGCGACGATGGGCGCCTGTACGGCGTGGAAACATGGGGCAAGGATCCGAGCGCTTACGTGGATCTCTATCTGACGACCCTGGGCGCCAATGGCGCGCGTGACCACCGCTGCAGCGCTGTCATCAACCGGGCGTATGGATCACCCGTCATCACGCCAAGCGGAATCGCGCAGTTTTCTGCAGGCTTCACACGTCAATATCCACCGTTTGACACGTTCTTGGGTGGCTGCAAGGTCGAGGCACGTGGTATCGCCTCTGCACCCTGGGCTCGCCAAGGCGGCAACCGTCGCAACGTCGCCGCGACACCGGTCGCGACGCGCACAGTGACCACGGCAGACGATCTCTACGGGTATTGGTTCGTTGGTGCGCAGACGTCTTTGAGGGTCCTCGAGTTCACGGACGGCGGCGCCGATGCCAAGACGCAGGCCTGGAACCTATGGGAACCAGGGTCCGACTTGCGCATGGGCGTCGTGGCGAAGGGCACATTCAACGTGGACGGTGCCGGCGTGGTGTTCCAGCCTCAGGGCGGTTCCGCGGCGCAGCGCGCACTCGGCGCGTCGACTGCGTGGTCGCTGGTGCTGGCGGATCCCGTGACCGCCCAGCCGACGACCTGGACGCGAGCCTACACGCTGCCCTTGCCGCAGATGCCTTGGCACGACGCGGGGCTTGCCCACTGGATTCTCGCCGACGGCGGCAAAGGCGAGGAGATTTCGACGGCCTTGGCCTTGGATGCCGCTGGTCTGCCGTTGGTGGCCGGAACGTTCATGTCCGGATCGCAACTCAATGGTGAAGCTACACCTTCACCGGGCAGCAACCTGGAGACAGGCGCATTCTATGCCCGCTTGAAGGGCAACGGCGACTATGGCGCCCTTGGCCTGATGACCGGCTACAAGGGAGCGGCGCCGACACCGATCGCGGCGCACGTTCTGCCCGATGGCACGGGCATGACGATCGAACGCCTGCAGCGCGAGCGCAGCAAACTGATCATGCGCCACCACACGGCCGCTGGCATCGCGGACAGTCCCGGAACCTTGTTGTCGGACACGGTCAGCGTCAGCGAACCCGTAGCGGGTATCACGCCAGCGGGCGAAATGCTGCTGTTCGGACCGTTTCAGGATGCGCTCGACATCGACACGGAGGCGCCGTGGCCCAAGCCCAAGCCGGGCACCCACCACCAGTTCGTGCAGCGCTTTGATTCGAACGGTGCCAAGCTCAGCAAGTTTGAGTTCTTGACCGCGGAGCAGGAGGCGCCGCTGGCGGTCGCCGGCAGTGCGGCGGGTGAATTCGTGATCGTCAGCCTCATCGCCCGGGAGCCGATGCCGCCCAAGGGCACGCCGGGGCTGCGCAGAGGCGAGACGGCCGTGGTCCGCAAGTTCGACGAGCAGAACAAGCTCTTGTGGAAGAGGCTGTTTCCCTCGGCGATGGAGGCGGCCGACGCGAACCCGCCGAACGGAACCTCCTGCCGGATCAGCTTGGGCCAGGATGGCAGCGTGCTACTGGGTGGTTCCTTCGGCGGCAGCATCCACCTCGGTTTCGAGCTCTACACCAACAAGGATCCCATCTACACGGCCGGTTGGGCGGTGCTGCTCGGCGCCGATGGCACGCCGCGCTGGAGTACCTTCATCCCCGGTGGCACCAGCGAGGGAACAGGCACCTGGATCGGCTCGGTCAACGATGTGGCGCTCGATGCATGGGGCAATGCCGTGCTGACGGGTTCTCTCAGCAACGCGGTTCAGAGCGGTGGCTGGCAGATGACGTCGAGTTCCAGCCTGTTCACGGTCGCATCCATCGGTCCTTGCGGCGACTTGCAGTGGGCGTTGCCCGTGCGCAGTTGCCGCGCGTGCGGCGCGACGGCCAGCATCGGCATCCGGCCGACCGAGGTCGAAGTCGATCTCAAGGGCGACATCACCGTCGCGGGCACTTTCGCGGGAGCCCTCGACATCGGCGCGTTCACCATCCAGGGTGCCGGCACCGACGACAGTGGCATGTTCGATGCCGATCTGTTCGCGCTGCACCTGAAGGGCACGGGCGACAGTGCAGCCAAGGCCGGTACCTACGCCAAGGCATGCAAGCCTCAAGCCGCCGTCCTCGGCGAGTTGACGGTGGAGCCCGGCGGCGGCGGCAGCGGTCGCATCGTGTCGGATCCACCGGGCATCGATTGCCCTGGACAGTGCAGCGCCATTTTCAGCGCCGAAAAGCCGGTCGTGCTGACAGCCACACCCGGGCCCGATTCGACGTTGGTGGCGTGGAGCGGACCCTGCCAGGGTCATGCCGGCTGCAGCATCACAGTCGTTCAAGACACCCACGTCGGCGTGCGCTGGGACAAGCCGTCGGTCACCTTGCTGCAGACCTTCGGCGGCGCCACTGTCATCGACGCTGCGACAGCCATGGACGCGAATGGGTCGGTGTGGACTGCGGCAGCGTACAGCGATGGCGTCCTCAACATGGGCGCGCCGCTGACCTCGACAGGTGGCGTGGACGTCGGTGTGGCCGTGCACGACATGGCCGGTCAACTGGTCTGGTCCAAGTCGTTTGGCGGTGCGCAGGCAGAGTACGGACCCGTACTGGCCGCCGTGCCCCAAGGCGGCGCATTCCTCGAATTCGCCAGTTCATCTGACACATTGGATGTGGGCACGGGTCCGCTGGCCAAGCCAACTGGCCTCTACACTCCCGTCATCGTGCGCCTCGATGCCGCTGGCAAGACGGCCTGGGCCATGCGCTTGCCGTTGCCGGCTCAAGGTGCTGGAGCGAAGATCGACGTGCGCACCGACGGCTCCGCAACGTTGGTCTTTCCCGCCGACAGTGCCACCAAGATCGGCAGTTTCGATGTGACGTTGACCGCTGCGGGCAGCGTCGTCGTCGAGGTATCGCCCGCTGGTGAGATCACCCATGCATTCGCGCTGCCGTCCCTGGCCGTGATGGCCATGACGCGTCTCTCGACGCGCGTCATCGTTGCGGGCAGTGTCCAAAAGGCGACGGACCTCGGTCTTGGGCCGTTGCCAGCAACGGTGGGCCTGGAGCACGTCCTGGTTGCCCTCGATCTGAACGGCAAGGCATTGTGGCAGAAGGCCAAGCTGCCAGAGGCGACCCACGCGACGGTCCGCGCACTCGCGCCGCTGCCCGACGATCAGTGGCTTGCGGCGATCCATTCCGATGGTGGATTGTGGCAGGGGCAGTCGCCACCACCGCGCCTGCTGGGCCGCTATGACGCCGACGGCACCTTGCTGTCCTTCCTGGGCGGCGTGCCGATCCAGAGCCTGTGGCATGTGAAGACGAATCCAGAAGGATCGGCCGTCGTCGTGGCAGACATTGCGGCGAGTGCGCTGATGACCGGGCTGCCCTGGCCCGCGGGAGCCCTGGGCAGGACCGTGTTCGCATGGAGTCCGGCCGGCGAAATCCTGTGGGCCCGAGCCAGCTTCACCGCGGAGCCGAGCATCCACGGCGTCGGTTTTGCGGGCAAACGCTGCAGCGTGGTCGGCAATGGCACCGTCGCCGGCCAGGTCCTCGACTGGGGCGGCGTCACGGCCACCGCAGCAGGCCCCAGCGACGGCTGGCGCATGACGATGGCGTGGTAGAACCTGGGACGGCGCAGCGAGATCTGCCCGTCCGACACCCCACCAACCCCGCCCCGCCTTGCGGCCGGTCGACGCCCCGTTCATGGCTTTCCCTGGATGAGTGCACCGTAGCCCCCCGGTTGCGGGGCAGCAAGCGAGCAACTGCAACTGCCGGGAATGTGGCAGCGGACTCCCGCAGGTGCAGCCACGGCGTGGGCAGGCGCGCCGGCAACGCCGCGCGCAGTCAGGCAAATCGCCGATCGCGCGAGCCTGTGGACAACGAAGAATCATCTGCAATCATCGCCGTTTCTTGTGCAGTTCATCAGACCCGAGGATCCGTTGCTGTCTCAAGCCGGTCCAGTTGCGAGAGGCGGCCGTTGGGTCCGCGTTTGCATCACGAGGGCGCCACAGTGCGGGCAGGCCGACTCTGTGTCGAGGTACTCGCCGGCACAGGACAGGCACGATTCGATCCTGCCTTGAGGCCGTGCACCCAAGTACCACAGCGCCGCCAGCGGCCCGAACAGCAGCACCGCGACCATCCAGGCCACGGGCCGATCCATCCCGCGCGCCTCAGCATCCAGGCCGAGCCACAGCATCAAGGGCAGGTTGATGACGGTGACCGCAATGGGAACGTAGAGAAAAAGGAGGATCATCGGAAACTCCCCCGGCCCCGCGGCCGCAAGCGCAGCAGTCTGAAATATCAAGCCATTTCCCGTGGATTCAGTGTCAGTCTGGCACTTCTGCCATGGCCGCGTCAAACGTCTTGCAGCCGAGCCGCAAGCCTTTGGGCACCTTGCGCGAACGTTTCCGGTTCAGGCAGCAAACTGAGAATCAGCCAGGCCTCGGCCGCGAAGTCGAAAAACCAGCCCGGATGCACCAGCACGCCGTCCTGTTCCAGCAAGGCAAGCGTCCACGCATCTTCACTTTTGGCTCGTGGCACGCGCAGCACCGCACTCCAGCCGCCGTCGGCCGGCAGCAGCGTGGCCATCGTTCCCGCCAACGTCGTCGCCAGCGCGCGCCGGTTCGTGGCCAGCCGCTGCGCCAGCATGGCCTGGATGGGGTGGCGCAGGTCCAGCAACCGCGGCAGGGCGCGCTGCACAGGCGTGGCTACGGAAAGATAAGTGTCTGAAAGGACCTCCAGGCGGCAGAGCGCTTCGTTCAACGGATCTGCAGGTCCGCTGATGGCCATCCAACCGAGCTTGAGTTGTGGGAGGAGACACACCTTGGACAGCCCACTCAGCACGAAGGTCAGGCAGTGCGCGAGACCGGCGAGACTGGGCATTCGGTCGTCCAGCCCCGGACGGATCGTGTCGGCAAACACCTCGTCGCAGACCAGCGCCATGCCACGATCGCGGCAGAGCTCTGCAAGTTCCATTACTTCTGCGCGGCGCACCACGGCACCTGTCGGATTGTTCGGGCTCACCAGCAAGATGGCGCGCGTGCGATCGTCGATCTTCTCCTTCAAGGCTTGGAGATCGATGTGCCATTCGTCACCCGCCAGCTGGCTTGGATAGGGCACCGGCTGTGTCGACTCCAGTTCGGCCAGGTAATCGAACAGCGGATAGCTCGGCGCCGGAACCAGCACGCGATCGCCGGGATTACAGAGCAGCTTGAACAGCAGACTGTACGCCTCGCTTGTGCTCGCCGTCAGCACGATGTGCTCGGGCGGCACCTTGGCGCCGTGGTAGGCAGCGACGGCCCGGCGCGCGGCGAGAAGTCCAAAAGGCTGCGGATCGTAAGCCAGTGCCGCGCCTTCCGACAGCGCGGCAACGACGTCGTCCATGGGCAACGGCAGACCCACCTGTGTCGGATTGGTCGCCGTCAAGTCGAGGATGGGGAGGCCTTGCTCACGCCGGGCCGCGACTGCCACGGTCAGCGCATTGGGCGTTTGCGACCACTGGGTGCGGCGCGAAAACATGAATCAGCCGACCGTCTCGACCTCGCCGTCGCGAAACGGCTGGGCGTAACGCAGGTAGGCCTGCCAGGCATAGTCGATCTGCTGCAAGTGGCTCTCTGCCAGCTCGCGCGCGACGCGCGCCGGACTGCCCATCAGCATGACATTCGGTGGAAATTTCTTCCCGACCGTGACCACCGAGCCAGCCGCGACGATCGAGTGATCCGCGACATTCGCGTTGTCGAGCACTGTCGCGTGCATGCCGATCAGGCAGTCGTCGCCGATGATGCAGCCGTGCAGGATCGCGCTGTGGCCAATGGTGCAGCGCTGGCCGACGATGGCTTGGGAGACGTCTTGCGTGGTGTGCACGACCGTCCCGTCTTGCACGTTGGTGTAGGCGCCGATGCGGATGGCCCCGCAATCACCGCGCAAAACCACGCCGGGCCACACGCTGACCCACGCGCCGATCTCGACGTCGCCGATGAGGGTTGCATTGGGGTGCACCCAGGCTGTGGGGTCGATGCGCGGTCGCATGCCGCGGTAGGTCTGGATCATGAAGACTCCGTTAGGGTGCGATGCCTTCGCTGCTGACCGAGACGGGCAGATCGGCAGGGACGCCGCTCTCGAACACGCCGCGTTGGCTGTTGTCGCCTCGCAGGTACACATCGAAAGCGGCCAATTGGTATTTCACGATCGCCGCGTGCGATGCGGCCATGGTCGGAACCGTTCCCGCTTCGCAGATCGGCCCGAAATTGCCTCGCATGTTCTTGGGCACGAAAGGCAGCAATTCACAGGTGTTGGCAAAGGTGAAGTGTCCGCCGCCCGCGAGCGTGATCAGCGCTTTGGGTCCGCCCAACAGCTTGTACAGCGGCAGGGCCTCGGCGGCCATGGTCGTCAGGGTATCGCCCTGGGCTGCTTGCAGGATCATTGGAACCTTCATGTTCTTCAGACTCTGCGGCGCAAAGCCCGCCGTGAGCGTGTGGGCCATCGGTACAGCCACTTTCACCCGCGGATCGCCGAGGTTCCACGGCGGCGGGCCCATCTGCTTGAACTCCGTACAGGTCGGATCCACCGTCGTCGCCCCACACACCGGCAGGTATTGCAGCGGCGGATCGAAGAGCGCGCCGGCAATGGCGACCGAGGTGTAGCCCCCGAAAGAATGGCCGGTCATGCCGATCTTGGTGGCGTCGATGAGCCCCGTCAGCCACGGCGGATCGCCAGCCTGCGGCGTGAGCGCGCGATCGATGGCGCCTTTGATGTCCTTGGGTCGCCAGATGGTCATCACGCCGATCAGTGACTCGTCCAAGTCGGCAAAGGTATTCTGGACATGATCGGGCGAGACGACGACGTAGCCGTGCGCGGCCAACGCCTCGCACAAAAAGAATGATTGGTCGCGAATGCCGCCATTGCCGTGGGAAAAGGCGACAAGGGGAAAGGGTCCTTTGGCCGCGGGAGCGTTCAGGACTGCACCGCCGGGCGAGGGAACCAGATCGAGCAGGTACTTCGCGGCATCGCCGGTGGAACCAACGACCGCCGGATACCAGATCGTGGTGGGCAGGATGCGTCCGCCACCGCCCTTGGATTCAACAGTCAGCACGCCCACTGCGTAGCTGATTGGCGCGGCTGAGGTATCGCCAGATGCGTCCGCGGGTGAGGAGACGTCCGCCTGCGCGGCGTCGGGCGAGCCCGCGGCGTCCTGGCTCGGCGCATCCGCGCCGGCAGCGTCCGCGGGCGCCGCAGCCTTGGTCGCGGGGTCGGCCGACGAACACGCGGCCAGAGCAAGAAGAGAAGACAAGACAACAAGTTTGCGTGTGAACAAGGCCCCTCCTCAGCGGCAGGTGCGGGTTGCGCGCGGGCGGCCAAGCATACGGCTTTTGACGCCCGCCGCCACCGGTCGGCGATGCGGATGTGCTCCGGACTCGCTGTGTTCGCGAATTCACTTGTCGCTGTATGCTGTTGTGCGACACGGCCCGACCGCCAAAGTGGATCGATCACAGCGCAGGCCGTTGGCACGAGGCGTCAGACGGGTGCCGCAGGTCCGGAGCCCGGCGCGAAAACGGCCACATGGCTGCATGCCTGCCGCGACGGCGCGCCGGCCGCGCGGCGGATCGCGGATTTGCGCTTGACTCCCACGTGTTTCGGCCTACGGTTCGCGTCGTGGATGCAAGGCATGCATCCGGCCCGTCCTGACCCCAACGACCAAGGAACGATCGATGAGCGAACAAGTCCGCGCGGAACCTCCCTCGGCCCCATTGCCGCTTTGGGACGCACTGACACTGGCCGAGGCGAATCCCGCCGACGAGCCAGAGGAGCCTCCCTCCAGACCCGAACCCCTGCGCAAGGCTGCGCGCCCCTTGCAAGCCCGCGCACGACAACTGGATTGGACCCTAGCCGGACGCGCCATCGAAACCCTCGATCCCGCGGCTCCACGCGCCAAACGCACCACCACGAACACCGCCGCCGCGAGGCGCCGCCCCAAGGCGCGCCGCCTCGCACTGGTCTGCAATGTCCGCCCCGAAGGGCTGGCAAGCGACGGACCCGAGGACGAATTCGAGGAATACGACAGTCCCACGACGATTGCCGCATTGGCGCAGATGCTGACGGCCGAAGGCTACGCCGTCAGCGTGCTGGAGGCGGATCGCTCCCTGCCGCGACGTCTTGCTGCGGGGACCTACGATCTCGTGTTCAACATTGCAGAAGGCAAGGGTGGCCGCTGTCGCGAGGCACTGGTGCCGGCGCTGTGCGAGATGCTCGGCATCGCCTACACCGGCTCGGATCCCCTGACGTTGTCGGCCACGCTGGACAAGGCCGTCGCCAAGCGCTTGATCTGCGACGAGGTGCGCACGCCGCGCTGGCTGTTGGCGCGGACCCTGTCGGACCTGCAGCGTTTTGACCTGAAGTTTCCGGTATTTGCCAAGCCCAACGATGAAGGGTCGAGCAAGGGCATTCGCGACGACAGCCGCTGCGAAGATTTTGCCTCGCTGGAAAGCCTCGTTGCGCGGCTGCTCGATGCCTACGGCCGTCCTGTGCTGATCGAGGAATACGTGGCAGGACCCGAGGTGACGGTCGGCGTCATCGGCAACGCTGCGCCAGAAGTAGTTGGAATGATGCATGTCGTTCCGATCGGCCAGCCGGCGGAGGACTTCATCTACTCGCTCGAAGCCAAGCGTGACTTCGAAAAGCGCGTGCGCTATGCCACGCCGCCCGAATTGTCCGATGACGTGTGCAAGCGCATCGAAGCCGCGGCCCTCAAGGCCTTCCTATTGCTCGATTGTCGTGATGTGGCGCGCATCGACTTTCGCGTGGGCCCCGACGGCCAGCCGTACTTCATCGAGGCCAATCCGTTGCCGGGCTTGTCGCCGACATCGGGCGACCTGGTGCTGATGGCGCGCGCCATGGGTTGGCAGTGGGAGGCGCTGATCAGCCGCATCGTGCGCGAGGCCGAGTTCCGCCAGGGCGTGCTGCGGCCCATCCTGGTCGTGCGCGGCGAGGGACGCAAGAAAGAGCGCAGCGGTGCGGTGTTGCCGCTCATTGCCTTGGCCGAGGGCGCCAGCGACGCGGCCAGCCCAGGACAAGCCGCCGCCCTTTGACGTTGCGCCTTGGCCTCCTCGTCACCGGCAGTCTTGCACCACGCACTTGCCGGTGCCGGCCGTGTAGACACAGCGAAAGCCCTTGGCGCACGTGACGGAGCACACTTGTCCCAGCCCGGGAGGCGGTGCGCATAGATTGGTCGCCTTGTCGCACAGGGCGTCGCCAGCACAGCGATCCATGCACTTCTGGCCGATGCCGGGCAGGTCGACGCAGGTGTTGTCGATGCAGGTGTAGGGCGGCATGCAGCGGTAGTACTTGGCCGGATCCTGGACCAGCGTGCAGGATTGTCCTTTGATCGGCAAGGGTTGGCAGGTCTTGCCGGCCTCGAACGGGAGGCACAGCAGATCGGCGCCAAGGCACTGGGCGTCCGCGGTGCATGCTTGGCCCTGGCCGACAGCAGCCATGCAAGTCGGTTGACCGTTGCCGCCACTCACGCAACGCAAGCCTGCCTGACATGGTGCCAGCACTTCAATCGTCTGTGGATTCTGTTGGGAGATGGGGCAAACGTCGCCCGCCTTGCCCTTCGCGACACAAACGGATCCGCCAAGCTTGTCAAAATCGCAGAACGAACTGGATTCGCACGCGAAAAACGACGCGCAGTAGTCGCCAGGCTTGGCAGGGACCCTGCAGGTCAAGGTGCCGCTCCCCGCGCACGTCAGTCCTACGGCGCACTGCGATGGCTCGACGACGTTGGCCTGGCTGCAAGGCTGGCCGACCTCCAGCGCTGTCTCGGCGACGCAGGTGCTGCCGGCGCACATCAGGCCGGGCTTGCACGCGTACTTGGACCAGACGCACTGGGTGCCCAATTCGCCCCGCGGTTGGCAGGTGCCACTGTCACAGCTGAACGATTTGCGAACGCACAAGCGCGATTGGCACTCCAGGTCATCGAGGCACTTGGCGCCGTCAGGCTGTGTGCCGGTAACGACGGTGTCGCAGACCGCGGCGGCCTTCGATCCGCATGCGGCCGCCGCGTTGCTCGCGCTGCAGGCCTTGGCGGCCGCCAGGTCGACGATCACGGTCTTGGCCGCGATGCTGCCGGCCAACCAGGCGCGCCACCGGACCCAGACGTCCGTCTGGATCGCTTCGCAGCCGGCCTGGCTGGCGTAGCCCTCGCCCTTCTGGCAGTGCATCGCGTATTCGCAAGCACCTTTGGCGGTATTGGCGATCAGTTCTTTCAGCGTCGCCTCCGGCGTCAGGGTTGCAGCATCTCCGGCAGTGGTGGCCGAGTCGCTGGCAGCGTCTGGCCCTGCGGCCACGTCGCCTGTTCCCGCCGATGTCTCGTCTGTCGTAGCGACGGCGTCGGATGCCTTGGCATCGCCGGGCGACTTCTGGCTGCAGGCAGCGAGGCCGGCTACGCACCCTGCGAGGCAGGCGATCGTGGTCCAGTTGATGAGGAGGCGTCGCATGTTGGCTCCGTGTCGGTCAGTTGCAGGTTTGGCCGCAGGCTTGGCATTCTTTGACGCACTGGTAGTCCCAGTTGTTCGCCGGATCACAGCACCACGGATCCACGTTGCAGACACAGACGCGGCAAGCGCAGTTGCCACAGTTGGGATAGGTCACGTGGCAGCCATCGCCATAGTCGCACACGCCGCAATCTTTGGGACAATTGTCGCAGTTTTCGTCCTTTGGTCCGTCGCACACGCCGTCACCGCACATGGGGCAGTCGGCGGGGCAGTCCGCATAGGTTTCCCAAGGCTCGCACCAGGTGTCGCCGCAGGCGTCAGGGCAGTCCTTCAAACATGTCTTCGGGTTCTCACCAAGAATGCACTTGCCGTCGCCGCAGGTCGTTACGCAATCGGACGGACAACTCGTGGGCGACTCAATTGGGTCGCACTGCAGCATCCCGTTGTCGCTCGGGACGCCGCAAAACAGATCGCAGTCCTGGATGCAGTTTTCCATATTCTCTATTTTCAAGCACTTGCCGTCGCCGCACCACGAGCTGCAGTCCTGCCAGCACTTGCCATCCGACTCGAAAACCTGGCAGATGGAGTCGCCGCAATAGGTCGGCTCGCAGTCCTCCGGGCAGTTGGCCAGCGACTCGTGGGCGCGGCAGCGGCCGTCACCGCAGTAGGTGATGCAATCCGCGGGACATTTCCCGGATTTTCCTTCAGCGTGGGAACATATCCAATCACCACAGCCGCCAGGGCAGTCTTCGGGGCACTTCTTCGATGTCTCGGTCCACACGCACTTGCCGTCGCCGCATTTTTCCAAACAATCTGCCGGACAGACGTCAGGATTCTCCCATGTCTCGCACGCGCCGTTGCCGCACGCCGCGGCCTTGTCGCAGTCCTGGTAGCAGTACTTGTAGGGCAACATCTCGACTTTCGCGCACTTGCCGTCGCCACAGGCCGTCTTCGGAAACTGCGCGTCGCTCTTCGAAATGTCTGTGGATTGATCTGCCGCAGTGTCGCCAGGAATGGCGCTGTCCGTCGCGCCTTCCAAGTCGGCAGTGGTGTCAGGTGCCGCGGCCAGGATGTCCGCCTGGACATCCTTTGGCGCTGCGCCGGGTTGGGACTGCGAACAGGCCGCGCACGACATGGCGGTGACCACAACGAAACGCGTGAGTGTCCGCGAAAGAACGGCGGTACGTCGCCAGTCGTCGCCCAGGTCATTCAACTCACTGAAGTGACTCATGAACCCCTCCGTCATCTCTGCGCCGCGGCTCCTGTCGCTACTTGGCGCCCACCGAGTTGCAGTCGAGCGGACAACTCTTCAACGTTTCTGACTGCTCGCAGAGACCATTGCCGCAGGCCGGCGTGCAGTCGAGCAAGCACACCGGAATCATGGGAATGCCCGGAAGGACCAACCGCTCATTCGCGCTGCACACGTTGTCACCGCAGTAACCGCAGTCCCAAGGGCATTTCACGTAATTCTCGCCCTTTTCGCAGATGTTGTTGCCGCACGGCGGGCTGCAGTCGATCGGGCACGTCCAGCCGCTCTCCGTTGCTGCCGAGCAGATTCCGTCGCCGCAAACAACAGCGACACAGTCGGCGCTGCACAGGAGATTCTCGCCCTTGGCACACGTACCATCGCCGCACTTCGGCCAACAATCAGATGCGCACTCCATGTTCAGGAGATCTGAGTTATTGTTCTCCTGGGGCTCGCACTTCTTGTTGCCGCACTGGCGGTCCTGCGACTCGCGGGCGGCCTGACCGCCAAACCGGGGCCGATGCTGCACCCGAGTCGGCCTCGCGTCCATCTGCTCAGGCTGCTGCATGCTGCGCGGCAGAACGTCCACTTCCTTCCCTCACCGTGGCTTGCCGACCTCAATCACACCACTCCCCACAACCCCACTCCAAACAAGCGGCACCCGCACCGCCCGCCGAACCTCCGCCCACGCCGGCGCCGCCACCGACACCGCGACCGTCCCGCGCCGCGGCATCCCCCATCCCGCGCAAGCGACCTCGCCGGTCACCGCCCGCCCCGGCCGCACAAGTACCGCCTGCCCCAAGGTAACCGGCCGCACCTCCTCGCCAAACCTCGTCCCCGGCACGCCCCGCGCAGCCGGCGGCTTGGCCGGCGGCGCCGCGGCAGCCGGGGTGGACAGGCGCAGCAGGGCCGGGAGCAGTCGGGTGCGCATCGTGCCTCCGGACAACAGGGCGAGGACGCTACGCCGGGGCCTGCGGAATGTCACGGCTTGGCGGCAGCCTCTCCGGAGCCGGCTGGCCGGCTGCGACCAACCCGCCGGTGACAGCGCGCCGGTGGCGGCTTTCGTCGCGTACGGGCGCCACAAGCTCAGGCAGCTGGCGGGCCGTTGACCCTCGGCCACGCACGGCGCATACTAAGCTCAGTCAACTGACCTTAGGTTGTAAATGTTAGACATTGCTGAGAAAGACATCGTCGCGCGCCTCAAGTTCGACAACCCTTGGTGGGAGGATCAAGGGCGCGGCGCCATCGCGTTCGAGGCCACGCCGCGCCGCAAATACTTCGAGGCTTTTCAGCGAACCGTCACCGACACGAGCGTGCGCCGGGCGGTCGTCCTCATGGGTCCGCGCCGGGTCGGCAAGACCGTCCTGGTCTATCACAGCATTCGCGCGCTGTTGGATTCGGGCGTGTCCCCGGATTGCATCGTCTATGCCTCGCTGGAGACGCCGATCTACACCGGGTTGTCGCTCGAACGGCTGCTTGGCTTCTTCCAAGGCCTGTTGTCTCACGGCCGCACCGCGAAGTTGTTCGTGTTCTTTGACGAGATTCAGTACCTGCGCGGGTGGGAAGTGCACCTGAAGTCGCTCGTCGACTCCTACCCAGACTGCCGATTCGTGGCGACCGGGTCGGCCGCGGCCGCTCTGCGCTTGAAAAGCAGCGAGTCGGGCGCCGGCCGCTTCAGCGACTTCTTTCTGCCGCCGCTCACGTTTGCCGAGTACCTGATGTTCATTGGCAGGGAAGAGGAGTTGGTTGCGCCACAGTCCCGTGAGACCGTCCACGGTCACAAGTACATCGCCAAAGACCTGAACGCGCTCAACGAAGAGTTCGTGAACTACTTGAATTTTGGCGGCTACCCCGAGGCCGTGTTCTCCGAGACGATCCGCAAGAATCCTGCGCAGTACATCAAGAGCGACATCATCGACAAGGTCCTCTTGCGCGACCTGCCCAGTCTCTATGGCATCGGCGACATTCAGGAACTGAATCGGCTCTTCACGACGCTGGCCTACAACACCGGCAACGAGGTCGGGTTGGAGGCGCTGTCGCAGTCGTCGGGTGTGGCCAAGAACACGATCCGGCGCTACCTCGAGTACCTTGATGCGGCGTTCCTGGTGCGCCGCGTCGATCGCATCGACGAAAACGCGAGGCGGTTCAAGCGCGCTGTCTGCTTCAAGGTGTACTTGACCAATCCTTCGATGCGGGCTGCGCTCTTTGGGCCCGTCGATGCGGACTCGGACGCCATGGGCGCGCTGACCGAGACGGCCATCTTCAGCCAATGGCAGCACCGCGTATCGATTGAACTGCACTACGCCCGCTGGAAGACGGGTGAGTTGGACATCGTCTATTTGGACCCGGCGGATCAGTCGGCGGACTGGGCCGTCGAGGTCAAGTGGAGCGACCGGCCGTACCGGGTGCATGCCGAACTCGACAGGTGCGTGGAGTTCATCGGTCGCAATCCTGGATTGACGCAACCCGTGATGGTCACAAGCCGTTCGGTGACGGATGACGAAGTGGTCTACAAGGATGTGCACTTCGAATTCTATCCGGCGAGCCTTTACGCCTACACGCTCGGCGCGAACCTGCTGAGTCGCGTAGACGTCCCGCGTTCGCAGGCAGGCGCCAGGGCGCGCGGGCCGCGGCGCTAGTGTCTTCTGCTTCCCCGCCCCAGAAGGTTGCACCCCGCCAGCCAGAATCCTAAGCTCGCCGCGCCCGGCTCTTGCCGGCGAAAGGGGGATCCATGGCTCGCACGCTGGAAGCGGACGTCGTCATCATCGGAGGCGGCCTTGCCGGCCTTGCCGCCGCCATCGAGTTGCTCGATCACGGCCAGCGCGTCCTCTTGCTGGACCGTTCGACCCCGGATCGCTTGGGAGGCCTGGCGCGCGAATCGTTCGGCGGTGTGTACTGCTGCGATTCCCCTGAGCAACGCAAGTCCGGCATCCAGGACAACCCCGATCTCGCGCTGCGCGACTGGCAGGCCTTCGGCGAGCTGACCGAGGACGGCTGGCCCCTGCGCTGGGCCGAGACCTTCATCGCGCGCTCGCGGCCCGATGTGCACGACTGGCTGACCGCGCGCAAGGTGAAATTTCTTCCTGTTGTCAATTGGGTAGAGCGGGGCTTGTTCACGCCCGGCAACAGCGTGCCGCGCTTTCACATCGTGTGGGGCACGGGGCATGGCCTCATCCTCGCCCTGCTTGCGCACCTCGATGCGCATCCGCACGCCGCCAAACTGCAGATTCTGCAAAAGCATCGCGTGGTCGAACTGACCAGCCAGGGCGGGCGCATCGTCGGTTGCAGCGGCGTCGATGAAGCGACTGGCGAGTCCTTTGATGCAAAGGGAGGCGCAATTGTCGTGGCGGCAGGCGGCATTGCCGGCGATCTTGATCGCGTGCGGCGACATTGGTACCCGGACTGGGGCTCGCCGCCCGAGGTGCTGCTCAACGGTTCGCACCCGGAGGCCGATGGCAAGCTGCACGACCTCGTGGCGCAGCACGGCGGGCAGGTCACGCACCTGGAGAAGATGTGGAATTACGCTGCAGGCGTGCACCATTGGAAGGGCAGGCACGCACACCATGGCCTGAGCCTCGTGCCGCCGAAATCGGCGCTGTGGGTCGACGCCCATGGCCGACGCTTTCGCGATCCCCCACTGGTGACGGCGTTCGATACACGCTATCTGGTCGAAACCATTGCCAAGCAGCCGAAGAAATACTCCTGGCAGATCATGAACTTGAAAATTGCGCACAAGGAGTTGGCGGTTTCCGGTTCGGAGTTCAACCAGGCCATTCGCGACAAGAGTTATGCCCGCTTTTTCGCCAACATGCTGTTCGGCGCCAAAGCCCTCGTCCAGGATTTCATCGACCACTGCCCGGATTTCGTGACCGCCCAGTCGGTGCCGGAACTCGTCGACAAGATGAACGCGCTGACGGGCGACAAGAGCGTCGACGGCGAGGTGCTCGGGCAGGAAATCCGCAGCTATGACGCACAGATTGCGCGTGGACCGACCTTCCACAACGACGATCAACTGCGGCGCATCGCGCAGGCGCGCCAGTACCGCGGCGACCGCTTCCGCACCTGCAAGTTCGCCGCGATCGACGATCCGGGCGCAAGGCCGCTCCTTGCCGTGCGCGAGTTCATCCTGACGCGCAAGAGCCTGGGGGGCATCCAAACCGACCTGGATTCAAAGGTTTTGGATGGAAATGGCCAGCCGGTACCCGGTCTCTATGCCGTCGGCGAGGCGGCGGGATTCGGCGGCGGGGGCATGCACGGCTTGCGCGCGCTCGAAGGCACGTTCCTCGGCGGCTGCGTCCTGACCGGCAGGCTCGCCGGTCAGGCCATCGTGCGCGGATAGTTGCCATGCGTGGTTTGCACCCGGCATGGATGAAACACCTGTGAGCATGGCAACTTCAGGGCCGCCTGGGCGGACCTGCCAGGGGTCGTAGGGGCGGGGCGCCCCTACATTGTCAAGACCTGGTGGCTAGAATTCAAAGCCGATGTGGCCCTGTCCAGTCCAGTTCGACAAGTCGTTGTGGCCGATGAGGTCGGTCATGAACGATTGGCGATACGCGGCGCGGACATCGGCGATGAATCCATTGTAGCGCCACGAAATTCCAGTCGAAACGGGAAGTTCCAGCACGTCATCATTGCCGTTGACGTTCGACGTGTTGACGTCACTGCGCAGCGCGTAATGCTTCCAGGCAGCGCCTACGGTGACATACGGCTGCCAGGCACCCCTGGCCATGACATTGAAGCGCGCGCTACCTTCGACACCATTGCCGAACAAGAGCGCATTGTTGGCCAAACCCAGCGCGTTGATGCTCGTGGCCGAGCCGACATACGCCGCTTCCAAGGCGACGGGGCTGCGCGAGCCGTACACGAGACGCACGTCGTAGGCGCCGCCGACCTTGGTCACGTCGGTCATGGCATTGGTGACGAAGCCGCCGGGGCCGCCGCCACCGATGAAGTACATGCCGGCCGGGGACTTGACGTAGCTGGGCTTGGCATCTGATGGGGTGTATTCAGGAAGGGGTGGGATGGGCTCCATCATGGGGGCCGGCTCCGCCGCGGTCGGCATCGGAGCGGTGTTGTCGAGCGTCGACTGCGCATGGGCCATGCGAGGCGCCAGCGCGGCCAATAGCAACGCGGTCCACGTGAGAATGGTGATTTTCATGGTCGGTCACTCCCAAGAGAGGTCGCCCTCTCGCGCTGGTTGAGGTCGTCCGCCGACCCCTTGGCCACGCCCATGCCCGCGCGCGGCTGCTGGCGAACGCTTGCCAGAAGTCGGACGCTCGTCGGCAGGCGCGCCCCTGCGAGGAACGCATGCCGCTGGTCGTGGCGTGTCTGCTTTCACAGCACAGCGATTGCGCGCGGCGAAATCAAGCGAGGCAGCGAGTTGCTGCGCATGGTCAAGACCAAACGCGTGTGCCCGGCGCGTGCAACGGCGCGGCCGGTGTGTCAGCGGGGCGTCGTCGGGCTACGGTGGCGCGGGCGCACAGGCGCCCCACCGCGCCGCCAGGGCCTGGGTGTCGCCCGGTTGCGGCGGCGTGACGAGATTCCCGGTATTCATCAGCGAAGTTCGGGTGCTGCGACCGACGTGCGGCAGCCCGAAGACATGGCCGAGTTCGTGGGCGATGGTGATGGCGCGCTCGCGCCGGTCGGTCAGCGTCGTGTTGATGACCAACTCGCCGACGTGGTCGAGGTAGATGCCATAGAACATTCCGGCCGCCGTCTCGAAACGCAGCGGCAGCTCCGGCGCGCCCGGCACCTGCTCGCGCGTCAGGTAGGGCGCGCCGTGACCGCGCCACAACGCGATCGCATCGTCGATGCTGAGCAATTGCGCCACGGTCACGTTGGCGGGCGGCACAAGAACCAGCGTCTGGCACGGCGACCGCGTGTTCTCGATGGGCCGCAGACTGTCGTCCGCGCACGCGATCAACACCATGGCGAGGCCGACGATGGCCAGGATGCGCGGGAGGTGCGAGGACAGGAAGGCTCCGGGGCAGGGGATGGGTCCGCGGGTGCGGAGCCAGGAGGCTACCTGGGCCGGCGCAGCATGCAAGCTCAGCGGTTGATGATTCCTCGAAAATGAGGCAAAATCTGCGACTTATGGCTAGGCGAAACGATCAATCGAACCTGGCCACCAGCGCTTTCATCCGCCCGCCCGGATGGTCCAGGCTCTCGGGGCGGTGCTGCACCGCGCGCAGATCGCGGCCGGCGAGGTGCGCCCCGCTCCGCACCATCTGATGCAGTCGCTTGGGGTCGACGCCGAGGCTGTTGCTGCAAGCCAGGATGGCGCCGCCGGGGGCCAGCAAATCCAGCGCCGTTGCGACCAAGTCGGCATAATCGCTGGCTGCAGCAAACCGCCGGTTCTTGACGCGTGAATAGCTGGGCGGGTCGAGAACGATGAGGTCGAACCGATCGCCGCGTCGCGCCAGTCTCGGCAACCAATGAAAGACATCGCCGCGGATCAGGTCGTGGCGTTCGGCATCGGCCACGCCGTTGCGCTCAAAATTGAGACGTCCTTGCGCAAGTGCCGTTGCCGCCGCATCGATGCTCACGGTGCGCAGGGCGCCGCCTGCGGCAGCTGCGACGGAAAACGCGCAGGTGTAGGCGAACGTGTTCAGGACGCGCAAACCGGCGCTGTGGTCGCGCACCCAACGGCGATTGTCGCGTTGATCCAGGTAGATGCCCGTGCCGAGACTGCCGCCGAGTCGGGCGCCGAAGCGCAGCCCATGCTCCAGGATTTCGACGGCGTCACCCTGTTGCAGGCCATACACCGGCGCCTGCGGCGCGAGCCCCGCGGCATGGGCGTCGACCACGGTGTTGGCCTGGCGTGGCCGCAGCTTCAGGTACACCGACCGCGCGCCGAGCCGTTCACCGACGCACCGCGCCAGCGCCAGCCCCGCATCCAACTCCGCACGCACTTCCGCGGCGTTGGCCTTCTCGTGCAAGGCCACAAGGCTGCTCAGTACGATGTCCGGCCCATAGCGATCGATGGTCAGATCGTCGGCCACACTGTCCAGCAGGCGAAACGCGGTCGTGTCCGGCGCCAGGCCGAGGACGTAGCGGCGCCGCAGCGCTGCCTCCAAACGATCCTCGAACGGTTCCGGTTCGGCATCTGTCAGCCAGCGGGAAAACGATGCAGGTACGGGGGCATGCAGCGTCTCATCCGGCATCGCCACTTCCGACCGGTGCACGAACAGCCGCGGCGCACGGGGCGCCGGGAGATCGCCGCCATCCGGCGCGGCCACGGTCAGCCCCAAGCGCCGCAGATCACGCGTCAGGTTCAGGCTGCGACCGCTGGTATGCTGCAGGGTCAGCAGCGCGCGCGGACCCCGGCACTGTTCTCGCCGCAAGGTCAACCCAAGACCATCAAATCGCCGCGCAAACACGTCGCGCCGCTCGCGATCTGCGTGCTGGTCTCCGGGCCAACCGTACACGCCGACGACACTCGTCAAGCGCACGCGCCCCTGCAATTCGTACCGGGTCAGCGTCTCCGTCGTCTCCGGCCGCCGCGACACGATGCACACACCCGACACCGCCGCCGCCGCGTCCGGCCGCCGCGCGAGATCGCCATCGAGCGGATCGAACACGGTGCAGAGGGGCAGGGCGCCGGAGGCATCGAGCCCCGCGCGACGCAGCCGACTGAATAGATCATTGCGCACAGGCAGTTCTGCAGCGCCCAGCCGCTCCAGGCCCGGTGGACACGCCACTTCCGTGGGCTTGTCGATGGCCAGCCACTCGCCGTGATCCGCGAGCACCCAGGAGCCAGGCAGCGCGGGCCAAAGGTTTTCGGCGTCCATCCAGGCCATTCCCAGTCCAACTCCACTCAAAATGGCAGCAGTTCTTCGCCGCCGTAGCGGCGCAAGTAGGCCTCGGCGATGCCAGGGCAGGCGCGCAAGGCCGTGCACGCGCGGCATGTCTCTGGAAATGCAGATAGTTCTGCCTCGATGTGCGCAATGGGGTACAGCTTGTCGCCTGTCACGTCGTCGAGGTAGTGCGTTTCGCCGAAGCCGGATCGGCTCATGTCGCCGAGCGACGCGTCGCCCAGGATGCAAGGCGGAAAGGATTCGAACAGGACCTCGATGCCGAGCCGTCGGCCGACGATGTCAAGTCCTTGAATCTCCTGCTGGATGTCGCGGTACCGGAACTGAATGCCGGGCCATTCGCCGCCGCGGCCAGTGGTGCTGGGAAAGGCGAACTTGACTTGGATGCCGGCGCCGAAGTTGCGTTCGCAGAACTCCATGAAGTCATGCAGCTTTCCCATCATGAAGGTGCTCAGGACGCAGTTGATCATCACCCCGCAACCGCCTGTAATCAGCTGGCTGATGCCGCGCACGATGCCTTCGTGGCCGCGGTCGCTGGTTCCGGACAGGATGGCGCTGGCTTCGGTCTCATGCGAATGCAGCGAGATGATCGCGCGAAGCAGTCCCTCGTCCATGGCGCGGCCGGCAAAGGTGCGGTCGGCGAAGGCACGGCCGTTGCTGTTGATATCCCAGTCGATTTCCAACGTCTTGAGTTCGGCGATGACGTCCCAGAAGCCGGGGTGGATCGTCGGTTCGCCGCCTGTGACGACGACGCGGCGCATGCCGGCGCCAGCGAGGAAGTGCGCACGGCGCAAGAGTTCTTCGGTCGTATGGAACGAGGCGTCCGCGCCGCCGGCGTTGCTACACATCGGGCACGCGTGGTTGCAGCGCTCGCCGAAGCGGTAGAGGGCGATGCTCGTCGCGGTCACGGCCAGTTCGGGCGGCGTGCGGCGGCGCAGAAGGCGCAAGGGCTGAGCGGCGTTCGGCATGCGGTTCCGGGCGGCTGTCGCCGCGATCGGGCAGTGTGCCCGAAGGCGTGCGGGGTTGGCCAGCGGCGCCGATGGTCAGGCGTCCAAAGCACCTTTGGTGCTAGGTACTTCGCTGCCCGCCCGTGGGTGCCGCGCCACGGCCAGTTCCAGAGCCCTGCCAAAAGCCTTGAACAGCGCCTCGACCTTGTGGTGGTCGTTTTCGCCGCGCACCAACTCCAGGTGCACATTCGCGCCGAGGGCAATCGCCAGTGCGCGAAAGAACTCCACAACCAGATCCGTATGCAGCTCGCCGACTTTCTCGTGCGCGAAGCCTGCCAGGAAGACCACGTGGGGCCGACCGCCCAAATCGATCGCGCACGCCGCCAGCGTCTCGTCCATGGGAAAACAACAGGATCCCGTGCGCCAGATGCCGCGCTTGTCGCCCAGTGCTCGGGAGATCGCCTGGCCCAATACGATCGCGCTGTCCTCCACTGTATGGTGCTGATCGACATGCAGATCGCCGCGAATGTGCAACTCGAGATCGAGGTGTGCGTGCCGGCCGAGCGCGTCAAGCATGTGACCGAAAAAGCCAATCGGACAATCGACTTGCGTCTTGCCGACGCCGTCCAAATCGACAGTCGCACGAATCTGCGTTTCGTTGGTGTTGCGTTCGAGGCTTGCTATGCGCCCAGCCATGCGATGACCTCTTCGATGTTGGCAAAGACTGCGACGGCGCCGGCTTCGTACAGGCGCTCGCAGAGGCCGTCGGACCACTTGGAGGTGGCGGCCAGAACGCCGATGGGCACGACACCCGCGGCCTTGGCCGCGGCCATGTCATCCACGCTGTCACCCAGGTAGGCAGAACGGCCCGGATCTGCGCCCAGGCGCGCCACGGCAGTGGCGATGCCTTCGGGTGCTGGTTTTTGCGCGCTCACGTCCTCCATGGCGACGACCACACGCCACAAGTCCTCGCAGCCATTGCGCTGCAGCGTGAAGACGGCCTCTTGGCGCGGCCTGCCTGTGACGACGGCGGTGCGGAAACGGCTGGCAATGCGGCTTCGGGTGTCCATTGAAACCCGGAACGGTTCACTTTCGATGAGACCTTCGCCACTTTCGCCCCAGTACAATGACTGGAAGGCGTCTTTGACTTCGTCGTAGCCAACGGTCACGCCGAATTCGGCGATCAGCGCCGCGGTGCAATCCCAATCGTTGTTGAGACCGCCTTGGCGTTTCAAGGCTTCGACGCGGGCATCGTCCACGAGATCGATGGCCTCCGCGGGTGCACCGTACTGGCCCAGCAGCGCCTTGGCCGTCCAGACGATCGCGCGCCGGTAGCTCTGCGACACGTCGACCATCGGGCCGTCCATGTCGCAGAGCAGCGTGTCCAACTCCGGTGGTGGTATCAGGATTTTTCGCAAGGCTCCGGCGCAGCGACGCATTTGCAGCGGTGTGCCGATGGCAATGCGGCACCAGCCGGCAAGGCGCGGATGGCTGCCGGTGCGGTCGCGGATGAGGATGCCCTCGTCCCGCAGGCGCTGCGTACAGATGCCCGCTTTGTCGCCGAAATTCGCCAGGACAAAATTCGCGTGGGCGGGCCCGGTTGCCACGCCCAGATCGGCCAACATCTGCACGAAGTCCGCACGGGCATGGGCGATCTCCGCTACGTGCCGCGCCGTGTGATCGGGCCGGTGCATCACCGCCAGCGACGCTGCGATCGCCGCGCGGTTGACGTTGAACGGGTTGAGCACGCGCCGCAACGCCTCGATGTTCTGCGCTTGCGACAGCACGGCGCCGGCTCGCAGTCCCGCCAGACCATGGACCTTCGAGAAAGAGCGGATGATGAACAGATGCGGATGTTGCGCCAGCAGGTCCGCCACGCTGTGGCCGACGAATTCGCCGTAGGTCTCGTCGACCACGACCGGACAACGGACGCGCCGCAGCGTTTCTTCAATGAGTGCGCGCGGAAACAGCGTACCGGTCGGGTTGTTGGGCGTGACGATGGCCACCAGGCCGATGTCCGGCTGCAGCGCAGCCAACCACGCCGCTTCGTCGAGGCCGAAGACCGCGTCCAGGGCTACGCCGCGCTGCGGATTGCCGTACAACTGCGCCCAAACCTTGAACATATCGTAGCCGGGCTCCAACGCGAGCAGCGCCTTGCCGGGCAGCAGGTGCGCCTCGCAGATGGCCTTGATGGCCTCGTCACCGCCCGCAGTGCACGTGACTTCGTCAGGACCGACGCCGAAATAGTCAGCAGCTGTGGCAGTCCATTGAGTGTAGACCGGATAGGTCGCGATCGGTTGCGCAGCGAGGGCCGCGTGCACGGCCTCGACGACAAACGCTGGCGCGCCACCGGGATGCTCGTTGATGTCGAGGCGCAAGTAGCCAGCGCGCTCGAACTGCGGAATCCGATAGGGTTCTACAGCGTCCAGGTCGACGCGCGACGGCAGAAAGGGGCTCACGGCGTGACCTTGCGAATGGCGGTCTCGAGGATGTCGGTCGCGCCCAGACGCTTGAGTTCCGGAATCAGCCGCGCCACCGACGACTTGGGTACCGCGACTTTCACGGCGTATCCCGTATTTCCATATAGTTGCGCGACAGTTGGTGACTTCATCGCTGGCAGTTGCGCGACCAGCGTCGCCAGTCTCGCTTCGTCGATGTTCATCTCGAGCATGACGCGATCACGGCCGTCGAGCACGGCGCGGATGAGCAGCAGCAGTTCCTCCATCACGTCGCGCCGTTGCGGATCGTCCATCGCGCGCGGGTTGGCGACGATGCGGGTCGTGGAATGCAGCAATGTATCGACGATCTTGAGTTGGTTCTCGGCCAATGTCTTTCCCGACGCGGTGTTGTCGATGATGAGGTCGGCGTCCTCGGGTGGGAACACTTCGGTGGCGCCATAGCTGCGCATGTAGTGGTACTTGACGCCGCGCGCCTCCAGCCATGAGCGCGACAAGTGCTCGTATTCACTGACGACCACCACGCGATCCTGAGCCAGCAGCTTGTCCAGATCGGCGCCATCCGGCACGGCGGCGACGATGCGCACCGGATCGAAACCCAAGTCGAGCAATTCGACCACGTCCGCGTGGTTTTCGCACACCCAGTCGTGGCCCGAAAAGCCCAGATCGTGGGAACCGAGGCCGATGAGGGCCGAGACGTTCTGGGCCTTGAGGATCTTGATGCTGATGCGATCGTCGCTGCACTCCGGGCGGTAGCCGCGCTCGGGCAGGCGCAAGGACAGGCCGCAGTCGTTCAGGAGCGTCTGAACACGTTCGAAAATGCGGCCCTTGGGCAAGGCGAGTTTGAGCATGGGGCAGGGCTCGCAGCGGCGCGTCGTGGCCGCGGTTGCGGGGCACAGGCGCCCGGCGGCGGCGCAGTCTATCATCCGAGGCGCGGCCGGCAAGGTCACAAGGCGTGTCGGCAACTTGCCCCTGGCGGCGCACAGGATAACCTTGGGCGCGCACCTGGCACGTCAGGGCAGAGGGAGCACGCCATGCAGTCCATCCGTCCGCACCTGTTTGCTGCGTTGACCGCGATGCTCGCCCTGGCCGGCTGCGGCGCGGCTGTGCAGACGCAACGCGCCGACGAACTGGCCGCCCAGGGCGATGTCGATGGCGCAGTGACCGCGTACCGCGAGGCGCTGGCCGCAGCCCCGTCCGGTTCGGATCAGAGCGAGGCGCAGGCGCGCTTGCAAGCCGCTGTGTCGATTGCGGTTCGCGTGCATCTCGGCGTCGCCGAGCAAGCCCTGAAGGCCCGCGATCTGACGTCAGCGGAGAGCGAGACGCAAAAGGCTGCCGCGATGGCTGCCGACGACGAGCGCGTCAAGGACGTGCAGGGCAAGGTGGGCGCGGTGCGACGTCAAGGCGACGAAGCGCTGACGAACAGCCGCGCGCGCCTGCAGCGCCTGACTGCGGAACCGGTGCAACCCGAGAATCGCTCAGAATGGCAGGCGTTGGTGGCGGATCTGGAGTGGCTGCATGACTGGCAGTTGGCGTTTCCCGATGCCGCCAAGCTGTTGCATGAGTCTGCCGAGCCCGTAGCCGAGTATTTCGTCGCCGAGGCGCGGCAGCAGTTCGCGCTCGGCGATGGCGACGCGGCGCGGGCGCTGCAGCAGAAAGCCCTCAAGCGCGTGCCGAATCATAAGTCGGCAGAGGCATTTCGCGCAGAAATGGACGCTGCGGATGCCGTGGCACGCACGGTTCGCGACGGCAATGAACTGCTTGCCCAAGCGAAGTTCGACGAAGCCGCAGCGGCTTTTGGCACCGCGCTGCAGGCATCGCCGGGTCTGCCGGCAGCGCGACAGGGGTTGGTCGAGACAAAACGTCAGTGGATTCTAGCGCTTCTGGCGCAGTTCGTGGAATCGGAGAAGACCGGCCAGGCGGCGGCCTCGCTGACATGGCTGGATGGCGCGCGGCGCGTTGCCGCGGGTGATGCGGCGGCGCAGGCCCACGTGCGCCAGGTCGGGGCGGCGCTGCAAGCACGGATGGCGGAACAAGTTCGCGCCAGGTTGGCCGCGGCAGTCAAGCACAAGCTGCCAGGCGCGGTCCTGGCGTACGCCTCGGTGTTGCTGTCGCTGTTGCCCGAGGACCCGCAGGGGCAGGCGGCGGTGGCGGCGTTCGAGCCGGGAGCGCTTGCGCGCATCGCGTACCGGGTCGCGGTTCCTGCGCCGCGGCCACCCAAAGGCGCGCCGCCTGGCGCAGCAGCCGCGCTGCAGGAGGAATTGGCCAAGCGGCTTCAAGGCGACTGGGCGGCGGCGAACCATGTTACGGTCGTGATTCCACCGGCTTCCACGAGAAAGGCACGGCACAAAGACAAGGCGCCCAAGGCGGATGCGCAGATTGTCAGCGATCTGGTCGATCTGGCGATCGAGCGGCAGGACACGCCAGAGCGCCGTGTGAAGACCTACGTGGATCACACGGATTTGGTGGACAACGACGCGTGGACGCTGGCGCAGGGGCAGCAGTCGAGTGCGTTGACGCGGCTCAACGTCGCGACCGACGCGATGCGGCCGGTGCAGATGGAAGTCAACCGCGCGGAAGCCAGCCTGAGTCAGCTGCAACTGCAACTGGCCGAAATCAGAGGCAAGATCCTGGAGGAGGACAAGGCGTTCTACGCAGGCAAACCGTCGCCGTGCCCGGAGCGCACGTTGAGTTGCGAGGCCACACGCGGTCACAAGCGTTGGAGTGCCAACGTCGCCTACTACCAGCGCGGCATCCAGCGCGAGACGGAAACGCTGCTCAAGTCGAATCCCGAGCTGGCGACGCTGACGGCCGCGGTCGATGCAGCGCAGAAGGCGTTCGACGCGGCGCAGAGGCTGGCGGCAGAGACGCCGCGGCAGATCTCGAAAGAGATTTCCTATGATCACGCGTATGAGGTGACAAAGCAGGACGCCGGTTTGCGGGCACGACTGACCCTGACGTGGATGGTCGATGGGCAGTCCAAGGCGGCAGGGCAAGCGTCGCTGGCCGAGACGTTGACCGACTACTCCAACGATCACATCGAGATCAAGGGTCACATCTTGGAGCAGGCCAAGCCCGCCTCCCTGCCGGATGACGCCGTCTTGCTCGCGCAGATGGCCGGCAAGCTGCTCGACGGCGCGTTGCCACCGCTGCTGGATGCGCTGCGTGGCCAGGGCGACCGGCTGCAGGGGGCGGTGAATGGCGCGAAAAGTGAGTTGGGGCGCGTGGATGCGCTGATGCTCGTCGCGTTGGCCGGCGCGGCGGTGTCGCCGCAAGTACGCGAGCCGGCGCTGCGCGAATTGCTGGAGAAAACGGGTTGGGATGCCGTGGCAGGCATGGCGGTGTTGGAGCGGTTGGCGGGGCGTGAGGTGCCTGCGCCTACGGTTGCTCCGGCCGCGTCCAAACCAGCAGCCAAAGCACGGCCGCCAAAGCGATCGAAGTCACGATGAGCACGCCGGCGAGGTAGCCGCGGCTGGCTGTGCCCTCCAGGCGCGGCAACCGGCCGGCCGCGCGGTCGTCCTGCAGGTTGTCGATGAGGCTGCGGTAGCGCTGCGCCTCGGCTGGCGCGTGCGGCTGCATCCACGGCGACTCGACAAAGACCTCGTCCAGCAGCTTGCCGAGCGCCTCGCGATGGACAAGGGCCTTGTTGGGTTTGAGTTCCATCGTGAACCAGCGCGGCGCAGTCGTGGATGGCCGCTCTGGATGGGTCAGCGTCGCGGTCCAGCGGGTCGTGGGCCCGTGTGCCTCGATGCGGGCAAAGTCCGGCGAAATCGAGATATTGTCCAGCATCGTTCCAGGACCCAGCGCCCCAGCTGCGACGCGCTCCGTCAACCGCTGGAATGCGTCCTGGCATTCCCGCGTCAATGCCGGCTGTTGCGCCAGCAGAGAATGCGGCAAGACAAGGGCCAGCAGGATCAGGAGGCATGACAACAGGCGCGGCATCATGGCATGGCTCCCGCGAGTGCCCGGCGCACGGCGACTTCTTCGACGCGGGTCTCGAACCAGCATGGCGGGTTGCCGCGATCGATGGGCATGGTGCATCCAGGCTTGCCGTGGTCGGCCTCGACGCGCAAACGGCCCGTGACGCCGGAGCTTGCATGGAGCGTGACGCTGCGCGCCGGCAGGGTCTCGGCAACGCTGGCACCGGCGACCTGGGTGATGCGCCATGCGCAGTCGGGATGCTCCATGGAGTCGAGAAGTTGAACGATGCGGGCGCCGTCGATCCCGGCCTGCCACGGTACCTCCCACGCGATGTGCCGCGGCGTGTCGTCCGTCGGCGAGCGATCGACCTGAAACCACAGCGGATACGAGCGTCCAACCAACAGCGGCGGGTCGCGGTAGCTGCCCGCCTGCTGGCAGTCCGCCGGGCCGCCTCGCAGGGGCTTGCGGCAAACCTTGAGATCGCGGTCCTGCAGCCACGGATCGATCTCGCCCAGTTGCATCGACATGCCATCGCCAAGTTGCACGCGCGAGAATCCGGGGAGCACCGGCAGCGTATCGGGAAGGATGCGCAGACGCTTCAAATGATTGCGTGCTGGCGCATGGGCAGGCATGGCCACGGACAGACCTGCCAGGAGGGTCGCGCAACGTGGGGCGTCGATGTGACCGGGCAAGTCGGTCCAGTTCCAGCCGCGGCGCGCCACCGCGGCAGCCAGATCGTCCGTGCCAACGAAGGTGTCAGCGGGGACGCGCTCGCGCGCATCAACGGGACTGGCAACGGCGCTGGGCCTCGTGCCCATCGTCGTGCAACTCGCTGCGCAAGAGCGCGTCCCCGCTGACACCTT
>Ga0172369_10001649_pt1 | contig 32065 bp, 18 predicted proteins | sample LakKiv25m_FD_114539 | JGI IMG/M metagenome (GOLD analysis project Ga0172369, IMG submission 114539) | Freshwater microbial communities from Kabuno Bay, South-Kivu, Congo - kab_022012_11.25m | ecosystem: Environmental > Aquatic > Freshwater > Lake | place: Democratic Republic of the Congo... | reverse complement strand
GGTGCCTTGGCAGTTCCGCCACGCCGACGTCGCGTCCGTGTTTCGCTTTGCCGCGCGCATGACCGACCGGCAACTCTACGTGACGACGCCACAAGAGCCGGTGCACGACGCACTCTGGCACGCGCTGGCCGACGTGCGCGAGCGGCTTGCGCGCCGCAATCGCCCCTTCATCGACGTGTTCGAGTTGCTGCTGGCCGCGGTGGCGGCGACGCCCGCACCTCATCGCGACGCAGACATTCTGGCGGCCCTGCGTGCCCGCTGGCCAGAGCCGGTGGCGCAGGCGATCGTGCCGCCAGCGCCGCGCGATCCGGCGCTCGCGCGGTTGCTCCTGCAGTATGCGCGGCTGGCCAGCGCCGCGGCTGAGCGTCATCCCCAAGCGTATGGCGGCTACCGCTTCGCGGCGCTGCGGGCGATTCCGGATGCCGAGGAGCCGATGGCGGCGCTGACGTGGCAAGGGCCGCAGGGCTCGTTCGAGGTGCGTGTGGCGCGCGATCAGCCAGGCGCGGCGGCTTTCGCGCGGCGCGGCGGAATTCGCGTCTGGCATGGATCGTCGGTCGCTGCTGCCGGGCCCGCGGAACGGCAATTGCTGGACACGGTGGCGCGCGGCTGCGGTGAGCTCGCGCAGACCCACGGGCGTGCGTTCGCGCGCGAAACCCCAAGCAAGCCCTGATATCCCGGGAGTTCCCCAGTCTTGCCCGGGATGGTCAGTCGCCGCAGACCTTCATCTTCACACCGCTGTCGACGACTGCCTTGTTCTGGTCGTGCGGCACCAGGAACTTGCACTCGCCGTATGCGGGGTTGCCTGCCTTGTCGTGCACCACGAAACCGACCTTGTACACACGCCCGTCGCCGGTACCTTGGCGCTCGCCGTAGACCTGCACCGTCTTGGCGCCGACGATCACGATATCGCTCAGTGTATTGCCGTCGCCGGTGGCATTCTCGGGCTCATCGCTGGTGACGCATGTGATCTTCGCATCGACGTCCGCGGTGCTGGCCTTGATCGCGCCATCGCAGGCGTCCTCCATCTGGATGCCGCAATCGTCAAGCGACAACGTGACGTACTTGTGGTTGGGCGGCCAGAGCGTGCCAAATCCCTGCACCGTCACTGTGGGCGGCTTGGTGTCGACGACATCCACTTTGGTCATGCACTTTGCGCTGTTGCCAGTGTCGTCCATGGCGGTGAACGTGACGGCGTGGCTGCCGGCCGTCCACGTCTTGGGGGCATTGCTCGACAGGCTCAGCGTCGGGTCGCAGATGTCCTCGGCGCTCGGCGTGCCCAGCTTGACCGGGTCGCCGCACTCGGCCTGCACCGCGGGCGGGCATGTGAGGGTCGGCGCAAGGCTGTCGATAACCATCTGCGTCGCCGTGCAAGACGCGGAATTGCCGCTGGCATCCGTCGCCGTGTAGGTCACGACCCCGTTGCCGGGCGCGCTGGCCGCCGGTGCGGTGCCGGAAACCTTGAGGCTGCCCAAGCAATTATCGGAGGCGCTCGCCATGCCGATGCCGCCCGTGCCGCATTCGACCGTGACCGAGGGCGGGCAGGTGATGCTCGGCTTGGTTTTGTCGATGACCTGAATCTGCGACATGCACATCGTCTGATTGCCGCTGGGATCCGAGGCGGTGTAGGCCACCGGATAGATGCCCGGCTGGTTCGTCGCCACCTGGCTGGCCGCAACCGTCACCGCACCCGCGCACAGATCCGTGGCCGACGCTGCCGGCGCTTGCCCGCCGCAATCGACCACCACCGGCAGCGGGCACTGCAAAGTCGGAGGTATCGTGTCGACAATATTGATGATTGCCGCGCACTGCGCCGTGTTGCCGCTGCCATCCTTGGCGGTCCAGATCCAGGAAGCGGATCCGATCTTGCTGGTCGCGACGCTGGTTGATTGGACGGTCGTGTTGGCGTCGCAGCTGTCGATTGCCGTCGCGCTGCCAACGGGAGTGCTCTTGCACTCCAGCGTTTGGGTCGGCGGGCATTGCACGATCGGCGCAGTCGTGTCGACCACGCTGATCGTTCCCGTGCACGTTGAGGTGTTGCCGGCGTCGTCGCTGGCCGTGTACGTGACGGAAGCCGGGCCGACCTGCGCCGGCAAGGCGGTTTGCGACATGTGCACGGTGGATGCGCATGCGTCGCTGGCCGTCGCCGGCGGAGCCTTGCCGTCGCATTCGACCACCGCCGCCGCCGGACAAGTCAGCACGGGAGCAATTGAATCGATGCCCGTCACCACTTGCGTGCAGACCGTGAAGTTGCCGGAATGATCCCAGGCGACGTGGAGGTACGTGTGTTCGCCGAGCGCGAGCTTGACCGGTCCGAGCCGGCCGACCGTCGCCACGCCGTCGCACAGGTCCTGGGCAGGAGGCGACCCCGGCCCAGGCGAGCCGCACGCCATGGCGCTGTTGCCTGGGCACTGCATCAGCGGCGGCAACGTGTCGAACACGTCGACCCAAGTCGTGCAAGTGCCCGAGTTGCCGCTCTTGTCCGCGGCCGTGTAGTGCACCCACGTCTTGCCCAGACCGAAGAACCCTGGTGCATCATGGATCACGGGCAGCACGCCCTCGCACTGATCCAGCGCCTGCGCGGGCGGCAGGGTCAGTTGCGCACCGCCAGCGATGCACTGCGCCTGCAGCGGTTCCGAGCACGTGACCACCGGCCTCAAGGTGTCGATCACCTGGACCGTCGTGCTGTCCGACACGGTGCATTGCAAGTCCGACACGGTCAGCGTGCGATTGGTCGTACCCAGGCTGAAGGGCTGATCCGGCTGCACCAGACTCGTAGGCCCTTGGCCCCAGTCGCAGGTCAGGGCGTCGCCGTCCGCATCCCAGGCAGCACCGCTGAGCGCAGCGAATGCCAAACCAGCACTGCATTCCAGCACCTGCGGCGGTCCCGCCGAGACGACCGGGCACTGGTTGATGAGTTCGCCGCTCGCGTCTTCGCAACTGCCGAGATAGACGGCAATGCTGTCGACAAACGCGAGGTGAGGGCGCGACGGAATGCGAAATGCCCCGAACCAGAGCTGATCCTTGAGCTGGATGTGCGTCGTCGTGTGCGGCAGCGTCACCGTCGAGGCGTACTTCTGCCAGCCGTCGATCGCCAGCACCGGCGTGGTCGCTGGTCCCAGACCGGTCATGAAGTTGGCGTGCCCGAGCAGCCAGTTGTCGCCTTCGTGGTCCCAGTTCGCGTCGAACCGTTCGATGCCGAGAAAAGGCCAACCGCCGCCGATCCAATTGATCCACGCCGAAACGCAGATCGTCGCGCCCGGCGGAACATCGATGATCGGGGACAAGTAGGTGCCTTTGTCGTCTTGGTGCCACAGCATCTGGCTGTGGGTGGGCGTCGGGGCCGTTGGATCGAGCGGCAGGACGATCGGGTCGGCGTCACCCTGCATGCCGAACCAACCGTCGTCACCCTTCTCCCAAGTTTCCACGTAGATCGGGGTCGCAGCCCAGGAGCGCACCGGCGCTGTGGATGCGGCAAGGGCCAGGAGCAGAACAGGCGCAAAGCGTGGAGACATGGACGCACCTCGGCAATGCCGGCAACAGCCGGTTCAGATCGCCGCGGCCCGGGTGGCCGCACGAGAAGGGAAGGTCCTCCAGGAGGAGGAGGACTCTCCAGGAGTATGGCGAAGCCGACACGTCAACGTGCGTGCGTTTGTAGGGTTCGTTGTAGAAATCAGCAGTGTTGCGGGAATCGCGGTGCAGTCCACCGGGTTCGGTGCCGCACGGTCAAGCCGCGCCGGCCAACTCCGCAGGCAACTTGCCCTGCGCGCGCGAACAGCCATACTTCACGCTCACAGGTTCGCCAAGGACGGTGACCCGTGTGCGCGCGTCGCTGGGCAGCCAGCCCACCGACGCGCCCTCCCCTCCCGAGGTTCCCGATGTTCGTCCGTTTCTTGACGCCCGCGCTGCTTGCCGGCTGCTTGCTCCTCGTTGCCTGCGGGTCCACCGGTGGTCAGAAAGCTGCCGTGGTCGACACCGCAGCGCCAGCCGATACCGCGAGCCCCGACGCTGCGACCGACGTGTCGGATGTCCTTGCCTACGACGGTCCCAGCGCCGAAACCATCGCGCCCGACATCGCCCCGGTGGACAAGTCGCCCAAGCTCTTGATCACCAAGCCGGTCCTCAACGCCGTCTCGATCGTCGGCACCGCGCTGGAGTTCGAGGCGACGGTCAGCGACGACCACGACGATCCGACCGCGTTGACCGTGGTTTGGACCACCGATCTCGCGACGGGCACGCTGCACACGGGCAAGCCGAACAGTGCGGGCCTCGACAGCTTCACGACGACGTCGCTGCCGGCCGGGGCACAGATCATTCACGCCGAAGTCACGGACAGTGCAGGCAACAAGACCGTCGCGGCGGTGAAGATCATCGTCGACAGCCTGCCGGGCGCGCCGAAGGTGGCGATTCTGCCCGAACACCCGACGATCACAGATGCGTTGACGGCCGTCATCGTGCAGGATGCGGTCGACGCGGATCGTGGTCCGACCGAGCTGAAGTACACGTATGTGTGGTGGAAGAACGGCGCGCCGAGCTCCTTCACCGGTCCCAAGGTGCTCGGCTACATCGCCAAGAAGGGCGAGAACTGGTCGGTGCATGTGAGCGCGACGGACCCCTATGCCGGATCCGGTCCAGAAGGTGTCGCGACGGTGGTCATCGATGACGCACAGCCGGCGACGCCGACGGTGGCCATTGCTCCAGAGGCGGCGGACCTGGCAGCCACCGTGTCCTGCACCATTGTCGACCAACCGAAAGACGCAGACGGCGACAAGCTGACGTACGCCTACACGTGGAGCGTGGGCAGCTACGTCGTGCCGGGCGCGACGACGCAGGTGGTCGACATTGCCAAGCTGACGGCTGGTGCCGACGGCGCTTTGGTGCATAGTGGGGCGGAGTTGCGTTGCAGTGCCACCGCCAGTGACGGTCAGAAACAGAGCGGTCAGGCCACGAGCGATGCCATCCTGCTCGCAGCCGCGGACATCTGTGCAAGCGCCGCGAATCCGTGCAGCGCATCCGCTACTTGCACCAATACGGATACCATCGTGCCAGTTTGCGTCTGCAAGGTCGGCTATGTGGGCGACGGCAAGGTCTGCGCCGATATCGACGAATGCGCGGCAAACACGGACGGTTGCGATCTCGCCGCCAACTGCACGAACACCGCCGGCAGTTTCACCTGCACCTGCAAGGACGGCTACGCGGGAGACGGCAAGAGCTGCGCGGACATCGACGAATGCACTGCGGCCACAGCGGGTTGCAGTAGCCAGGCCACCTGCACCAACAGCGTTGGCAGTTTCACGTGCACCTGCAAGGAAGGCTTTTCGGGTGACGGCAAGAATTGCGCCGACATCGACGAATGCGCGGCAAACACGGACGGTTGTGATCTCGCCGCCGATTGCAGCAACACCGTCGGCAGTTTCGTTTGCACGTGCAAGTCAGGCTACAGCGGCACCGGCCTTGCCTGCACGGACATCAATGAATGCGCTGGTGATGTCGGGCCTTGCACGGGCAACGCCACCTGTGCGAACACGCCCGGCAGCTTCACTTGCGATTGCCTGAAGGGCTACGCTGGCGCCGCTTGCCAAGACGTCAACGAATGCCTCAACGGAACCGCGACTTGCGGCGCGAACGCGACGTGCACCAACAACATCGGCGCCTACTCCTGCACGTGCAACAGCGGCTACGCCGGCGATGGGACCGTGTGCGTGGCCGTCAGCTGCGACGACAACATCGAGAACGGCAGCGAGTCCGACAAGGATTGCGGCGGATCGTGCTCCAAGTGCGCGAATGGCAAGAAGTGCAAGGGGGGCGGCGACTGCTCGGGCGGCTTCTGCGATGCGGCTGGCCACTGCGCTTCGTGCCTCGTTGCCGGCGATTGTCCGGGCAGCGACAGCGAATGCTCCAAGCGCACGTGCTCGGCGGGCACCTGTGGGGTGTCGTTCGCCGCCCCATCGACGGTGCTGGCGACGCAAGTAGCGGGTGATTGTCAACAACTGCACTGCGATGGCGCCGGCAGCGTGACCTCGACGGCGCTCGACGGCGATGTGCCCGACGACGGCAGTGTTTGCACGACCGACAGCTGCGTCGCCGGCGCGCCTGCCCACACGCCTCTCGAAACCGGATCCGCATGCGAGCAGAACGGCGGTAAGATGTGCAATGCCGACGGCTTGTGCGTCCAGTGCTTGGTTGCTGGCGACTGCAGCGGCGAGGACACATCGTGCCAGTGGCGGACCTGCGACAGTGGCGTGTGCGGCATGGCCAACGCGCCGACCGACACTGCGCTCACCGATCCGAATCCTGGCGACTGCAAGCACGACGCCTGCAACGGCGTGGGTTTGCTCGTGAGTGTGCCGTTCGACGCGGATGTTCCCGACAGCGTCGCCGATTGCAGCACACCCGTGTGCAGCGGCGGCGAGATCGGATCCACTCCGTGGACCTTGGGCACGTCGTGTGCTGAAAACTCGGGCGTGTGTGACGGCAACGGTTCTTGCGTCGAATGCAATGGCGCCAGCGACTGCGCCGGCCAGGACGACGAGTGCCAGCAGCGCGTTTGCATCGAGAACATGTGCGGTTGGGCGTTCACGGCCGCAGGCACGCCAGTGGCCGAGCAGATCACGGGCGATTGCATGCAGGACACGTGCGACGGCGAGGGCGGCTACCAATGGGGCGTGCCGCTCAGCAGCGACGTCACGGCCGACGGCAACGACTGCACCCAGGACACGTGCAGCGAAGGTGTGCCGACGTTCATTCCGCTCAACGAGAAGGTGTGCGATGACGGCAACGCCTGCACCGAGAATGATAGCTGTAGCGGTGGCTTGTGCCTGGGCTCCGACATCACGTGCACGTCGGGCGACGTCTGCCTGATCGAGAACGGCTGCGATGCCACAAATGGTTGCCAGTTCGTGCCGTCCGAGCCCGGAACAGCGTGCAACGACGCCGATACCTGCACGATGATCGACACCTGCATCGACGGCACCTGCACGGGCACCGAGGCTTGGGGCTGCACGGAACCCGAAGTGGTCGCGACCCTGCCACAAGCGGCGACTTCGGGCGTGCTCGAATCGGCCAGCATCAGCGTGACCTTCAATGTTCCCATGGATCTCGGCACTTTGACGTCGCAGGCTGTTTCCGGCGAATGCTGGGGCAATGTCCAGATCTCGGGAGACGACTTCGTGAACTGCCTGGCCATCGATGCCGGCCTCGTGACCTTGTCGAGTGACCACAAGACGTTGACGGTGACGCCCGCGCCCGGATTCTCGTTCGGTTCGAGCTACGAGGTCCGTGTCCTGGCAGGCGCCACGAGCGACAATGGCCTCAGCATGGCCGCTGACTTCGCCATGGCCAGCGCCTTCTCGACGCGCGTGGCGCCCGAGCCTGTCGCCACCTGGAACGAGAGCGGCGCCGCGGGCGAAGTCGGTTATTGCGTGGTACAATATCCAACTAATATCGTCACCTCGACCTACTGGAGTCCGACAATCTACGCGCGCATCTACCATGCCGGCGTCACCGAGGCGGCGGGCGCGTCCGAGCAGGTCGCTGCGCAGATCGGCTGGGGACCCCTGGAATCCAACCCGGAATGGCAAGGCGGCTGGGTCTGGACCGACGCAGCCTGGAACAGCGGGTGCACGGCGGACGGCGGCACGCCCGTTTGCGGCAATAACGACGAATACATGGCGTCTATCGCGGTGCCGCACTTCGCCGCGGCCAAGGGGCCACAGGGCTACGCTCCACCCCTGATCTACGGCACCTACAGCTACGCCGCGCGCTTCAGCATCGATGGCGGCACCAGCTGGACCTACTGCGACAAGGGCAGTGGCGCCGGCAGCAACGCAGGCCTCGCCTTCGAGACCTGGAACCTGCCCTCCCTGAGCGTCGTCCAGCCCAACTGATGCTGCGCGCCGTCCTTTTCGACATGGATGGCTTGCTCATCGACTCCGAGCCTCTCTGGCAGGATGCCGAAATTGCAGTCTTTGCCGATCTCGGCTTGCAGCTCTCGCGCCAGGATTGCATGCGCACGATGGGGTTGCGCATCGACGAGGTGATCGCCTTCTGGCACGGGCGCAAGCCGTGGCAAGGGCCGAGCATCGCCGACGTGCAAGAGCGTGTGATTCGCGAGGTGATTCATTTGGTTGGCGAGCGCGGCGTGCCGCTGCCGGGCGTGCAGCACGCGCTGGATATGGCCAAGACCCATGGCTGCAAGCGGGCGCTGGCCTCGTCGTCGAACTACCGCATCATCGACGCCGTGCTCGACAAGCTCGCGATTCGCCAGCACTTCGATGTCATCCATTCCGCGCAGGAGGAAGTCTACGGCAAGCCGCATCCCGCCGTATTCTTGAAGACTGCGCAGAAGTTGGCGGTGGCACCGCAGGCTTGTCTGGCCATCGAGGATTCGCTGTTCGGCGTCGTTGCGGCAAAGGCGGCGCGCATGGCGTGCATCGCGGTGCCGGGAGAAATCCAGCAGGATCGCAGGAAGTTTGCCATTGCCGACGCGGTGCTCGAATCGCTGCAGGACATCGACGAGGCGCTGTGGCAACAGTTGGATCGATGAAGGCAGGTGGTCTGGGCCTGCCGTCGAAGCCCCCGGCGCGACTTGACGTGCGCGGGCTGGCTGCTGGGCTTGCGGCGCCGCTCGCGCTCGCCCTTGTGCTCGGTGTGCCGCGATCGGCCGCCGCCGTGTGCCCGTGTACGCGCGCCGATCTGCTGGTCGCCAGCGCCGCGCCGTCCATCGGCATCGATCGCAGTCGCGATGGCTACTTGCACCTCGACCTGGAGCACGAATGGCCGCTGTGGAGCCGCATCACCGGCGCCGTGCGCGGCACCCCCATCTACTACGCCCGCCAGGCCGGCGGCCGCGGCGTCTTCGGCCTCGCTTTCGGCATCGTCAACCGCATCTACGTCGACGGCGTCCGCCACGAGGGTTTCTTCGCCAGCATCGGCATCTCGACGCTGTGGAGCGCCCAGCCGTTCACCGGCAATGGCTCGCGTCTGAACTTCCTGTCGCAAGTGGCGGTGGGCTATCAGGTTCCCGGCAGGCCGTGGCATCTGGCGCTGACGCTCGAACACACGTCGAATGCCGGAACGGCGGTGCCGAACCATGGGGTGAACGGACTGGGGTTGGCGGCGGGTCTTTCGCTGTGAGGTATCGGCGCTGGACATGCCCTGCAAGCCGCTGCAATCTACGGACTAGCGCGTCTCATGACTGCCGGAGGGCCTGGCGGGCGGTGCGACGGCGCGACGTGAAAGCATCAAAGGCAACTTGCATCGATGCGTCCGGGCCAACCGGGCGCATAGGGGGGCTACGTGTCTCGTTTCATTCTGATCTTGGTCCTGCTCTTGGCTGCCGGCTGCGGATCGTCGGCGAATTCGTCGGCGACACCGGGAAATGGCGCAGACGTGCCATCGGCAAAGGACGTCGCGGCAGCGTCCGACACGCCCACTCCGATGGACATGGCGGCAGCCGGTGACACGGCCCCTGCGACGTGCCCTGCGCTGACCGGCGCGCCCACTGTGGCGGCAGCCACGGTTGCGGTCGGTGGCACGGTGGAAGTGACGCTGCCCGTCAATGACCACACAGGCTTTGCCTATGTGAGCATCGGCAACACGATCATTGGCGGAATCGATCCACCAAGGGCGGGCGCGGCTGGGACGACATCGATCGTGGTCAAGGTCGACATCAAAGACGGGACCTACAACGTCCAGAAGGGCAAGGTTCCGGTCAATGTGATCCTGTACGAGCACGACCCAGCCAGTGCTGCGGGTGGCGGTGCATTTGTCGCGTACGATTTCGACAAGGACGGCTTCTTTGTCAAGAACGGCAACTACTTGCGCGGCCCTTGCGGCGGCCTCAGCGGCGACAGCAAGATCCCGGTCACGTTCGTGACAGTCAACTGACCGGATCGCCCCACCTGGCCGGCGCCCGTTGACGCTCACATTCGACCGATCCGCCGCCGCCGCCACGCCACCAGACCGGTCAGCGCGACCGCCAGCATCCACGCGATTCCGCGCATCGGCGCGGAGCCGGCGTGGCAACCGCCACTCTTGGCGCTGCTGCTGGCCGCTGGATTGCTGACCTTGCCCGCGTCACCGCTGGCTGTGCCCGTATCGCTGGAGCTGGCATCACTTGCGGGCAACGGCGTTATGCCCGAACTGCCGGGGGGCGGAGGGCCGGAGGCCGGCCCGGCGTCTTTGCTGGCGGCCAACCGCGCAAGGAATGCGTCGGCGCCGGCCTTGGCCTTGGCTTCGACGAGGATGCCATCGAATTGCGCGCTCTTGAGAACGCTGCCGGTCAAGAACGCGACGCCGTCGGGACCGCAGCCCATGGCCTGGTTCGTGACCTTGCCGTTGCTGGAGGTCGTCTGCGTCGCCCAGAACAAGCGACCGTCAGGATCATATCTGGCCACATAGAGGTGCCCGCCTTTGCTGAGTTTGCTGCCGCCGAGATCGATCTCGCCATCGACCGAACTGCTCACCGATCCGGAGAACAGCACGTTGCCGCTGGAATCGACGCACACGCCTGACCCTGCATCGAAGCCCGTGCTGCCGAACGCCCGCCCCCACAACAGCTTGCCCGCGGCGTCGAAGCGCGCAAGGAACGCGTCGCCGTTGTTGGCCTCCTGGTAGGTCTGCGCGCCGAACGTGATGTCGGTGTGGAATTGGCCAGTCAGGTAGATGGTGTCGCCAGCGCCCAGCGCCATGGCCATGCGACCAAACGCCTGCGAGCCGGTGCTGGGCAACATCGTGCCCCAGACAGCGTGGCCTTTGTCGTCGTACGCCATGAGGAACTTCGCCGGATTGGCACTGCCGATGTGCAGCGTCACGCCGTCAACCTGCACGTCCTTGGGACCGAACAAGCCGGCCGTGTAGATGCGGCCGTCTGCGCCGATGGCCATGGCGGTGGGTCCCAGGCCGGTTCCCACAGAAGCCCAGACCTTGCTGCCGTCCTTGCCCGACAGCCGGATCAGTGTGTACACGGGATTGGTCGGGGCCATCATGTCGTTCCAGCCGACGAACTGCCCGGCGAGGATCACATCGCCGTCGGCGGTCAGGCGCAGGGCCGCTGTGCCGGCACCACCACCGCCGACCTCGTCGAGTTGGCGCGTCGCCCACAACAGCTTGCCGTCCGGGTCGAACTTCGCGGCAAAACCGGAGCCGCCAAAGCTCACCTTGTTCGTGTTGGTCAATGTGACGCCGTCGATGGTCATGCTCTGTGTGAACTGGCCGGCGACCAAGACGTTGCCCGCGGCGTCGACGGCGACGGCGCGCGCGACGCCTGGGCCATCAAAAGGTTTGCTCCAGACGGGCTTGCCGCTCGCATCGACCTTCAGCACAAAGGCGCTGTCGGATTTCGACGTCATCACCGCAACGCCGCTGACCGACAGAGTCTGGCCGAAGTGGCCCACTGCAACGGCGCCGTCCTCTGCCGTGCGGGCCACTGCAGTCAATTCCTGGAAGATGTCGCCGCCAACCTGGACGGCCCAGTCGAACTTGGGCGCTGCGGCCCAGCAAGGACAACTGCAAAGCGACAAGGCGACGAGGACGCCCGCGCCGCAGCAACGCACCGTGTTCATGAGAACTCCGTACTTGTCAGGAAGATTGTCGCACGGTCCCGGCCGCACCCCTCAGCGTGGCCGGGTGCTGAGGCTAAGGTCGTGCGCGGGCGCGGTCAAGATCGCCGGCAGTCCTCGGGCTTGAACGTCTCCGGATGCGGCGGCGTTGGCGGCAAGTGCAGCTTGACAGTGGACCCCTCCGTCGCTTATGAGCGCTCGCACCATCTCTGTGGAGGTCTCTCATGCGTTCCATCTTCTTGCTCACCGCGCTGACCGCTTGTCTCGGCTTCGGTTGCTCTTCGACGACCAGCAGCAGCGCGACCACAAAGGACGTGGTCTCCAGTGACGCGGGTACGGACACTGCTGCACCGACAGACGTTCCCGCGCCGCAAGACACTGTTGCGCAAAAGGATACTCTGGCCCCGGCCGATACCACTGCACCCGCCGATACTGCCGCGCCGGCTGATACTGCCGCGCCGGCTGATACTGCCGCGCCGGCCGATACTGCTGCGCCGGCCGATACTGCTGCGCCGGCTGATGTCGCCGCGGCAGACGTGGCTACGGCTGCGTTTTCTTGCGATGGTCTCAAGACCGCGCCGCTCAAGTGCCCGAATGGAAGTCCGATTCCCGACCAGGCAGTCGCCGCCTGCAAGGGCGCCCTCGCTTCGGTCTGCAAAGACGTCGCCGTGGCGATGTTCACCTGCGTGTCAACAAAGGAAGTCTGCACGGCCGATGGCAAACACGATGAAGTCGGGACGCAAGCGGTCTGCAAGACGGAAGTCGACGCCTACAACGCCTGCATCATCAAGTCGTTCGATTGTGACGCACTCAAGACCGCGCCGCTCAAATGCCCCAACGGATCGCCGATTCCGCAAGAGGCCATCGACGGCTGCAAAGCGGGCATGGCGAAGTGCCCCGATTTGACCGTCAAGGCATTCGGATGCCTCAAGACCAAGGAAGTTTGCACGGCGGACGGCAAGCACGACGAGGCGGCCACGCAAGCCGCATGCAAAGGCGTGGTCGATCCGATGAAAGCCTGCGTCGGCCCGTAGCGGCACGTCGGATCCTGCGGTATGGACTCCCTTCTACCTGCTTGCGCGGCGACCGATTGAGCCGCCCTGAGTGCGGATTGACCCGCCCCGCTCCGGCTCCGATACTCGGCCGTATCACCCGCGCGGTTCAGGGCTGGTCCTGACCGACGTGGGAGATCCCCGGCAGGTCATGTCCGCGCCCCTCCAGAACCCAGCGAGCCAGGCCCTGGCGAGCGCAGCGGCAGCGCAGCAACTGCTCGCCCTGTGTGGCTTTTCCGCGGATTGCTACGCGCCTGGCGAAGTGCGCTTTGGCGACCAACTTGTGCATCTTTGTGTGTGCGAAGGCCGTCTGGCGTTCGAGTTCGAGGTCGGTGCGCTCGGCACGTCCGAGGGCTATGCCTGCGCAACGCAGCACTTGTTCGTGCGCTATGCGAAGTCGGCGGACGACGCTAAGGCCTGGCAGTACGCCAAGGCCATCGCGGCGCGCCTCGCCGGCTACAAGTTCGCGGATCTGGACGCGCTTCTCAGGCCCGGCTCGCGCCCGCGCGACGCGCAAGAACAGGACGGGAACGACAGCGTCGAGGCGCAGTACCCCACCGATCAACTCGACTCGCACCATGAAGCCAGCTGGTGGCGTTTTCACTATCCGTTCCAGCGTGTCGGCTACAAGGCGCTGCGTCATGGCGTGCGTTGGGCGCGTGTGCACCATGCCAGCCTGGAGTGCGCCTCCGGCACGGGCGGGCGGCTGCTTGCATCTTGCCGCTACTTTCGCAGCGAGCCTGAAGGTCCGTCCTTCGTTGCGCAGGAGGTCTCCACGGTCCTCGGCCAAGCCGATGTCCACGGCGGTCGCACGCAGGATCGCCTTCAAGAAACGGTGCAGTCGCTGTTGGGGCGCTTTGACGTGGTCGAGATCCAGACGACCTGCCTGCCGGACCTGCTCGGCGACCAGCCGGGCGCTCTGCCCGCGCTCGATGCCGCGCCGGACGGCACCAAGGTGTTCTGGCAGTGCAAGACCGACGACGAGGATCGCCGCCTGTTGCGCCAGCATCTGCGCGAGCGCCTGGCGCACTTGGCCGCGCCCGAACCGCGCGTGGCGCATCACCTCATCCTCTTGGGCGCCGACGCCGCGGTACAGCGCGATCTGTGCCCATTGCTGAGCGCATTGGGTGTGGCGATCGAGCGCACCCTATTGCCAGACATCGACTTCTTCGGCCGCGGCGCGCGATCGGACGCCGCCCTGTGCGCCTGGGCGGATCCGCGCGGCTGGGATTGGATCGACGTGAGTCCGCTGTATGACGCGTTCGAAGTGGTGCAGGCGCCTGCGCCGTTCGGTCTGGCTGCAACCGGGCAGTGGCTCAGGCGTGTCGCTGCGGCGGCCGGCGTCAACGACGCGGACGCGCGCGTCGCGGCGCACCTTGATGCGCTGCGCCCGCAAACGGCGCCGTTGCGCGATCGCTGCCGCCGCCACCGCATCGCGCTGTGCGGGACGCCGGACGACATGCGCGCCTTGTTTGCCCAGATCGAGCCTTTCTGCACGCCGGCGCTGCTCGCGGAAATGGGCTTTGCCTTGCGCGTGCTGGTCTACGGCGACGCCCGCGACTGCGTCCCCGTGGGCCAGGACGGCGACGTCGAAGTCGTGTCGTTCGCGACCCGCGCCGAGTTGGATGCGCGCCTGCGCGACGTGTCGCTGGCCCTGACCAGTTTCCAGCATGACACGCGCCTGGCCAGTCACGCCTTGCATGGCTTTGATCCGTCGGTGTTCTCCGTCGGCTTTGCTGGCGCCCTGCGCACGGCCGAGCGCCTCTTGCGCCTGTGCGAGCGGCGTCCCTTCGCAGGCCACCGCGCCTGTCTGCGAACTTGGGTGGAGTGACCGTGGCAGACCGAACTTTCCTCCCCTATTCCTTCCTCGGCGGTCTTTATGTCGCCATCGATGCGTTGCCCGGCAGCCAACTCGTGGTCGATGGCCCCTACTGCGTGGCCGAGAAGGCCGAGATGCAGTACGGCCACAACCTCAACAGCACACTGTTCGCGCCGCACGATTTTTCGCGGGTGATGTTCACCTTGCAGGACAAGGGCGTCGAAGAGGTGACGAGCCTGACCGTCGATCGCGCTGAGAAGGTCGCGAACCTGCTGGCGCAAGTCCAGGGGCGGCCCGGCTGCGCCCTGGTGCTGACGACGGCATTCGATTTCGTGCACCTGACCGGCTTGCCGCTGGAGCATCTGGCCGAGAAGCGGTCGCAGGACGCTCCGGCGCCGGTGTGGCTGATCCCGAGTCAGTCTTTGGGTGGCGATTGGCTGGATGGCTATGCCGCGGTGCTCGACACCCTGGCCGCGCGCGTGCGGTTGCGGCAGCGCAGGGCGCGTCCCGGCGCCTGCGCCGTGGTCGGCTACCTGTTCGATCGCGCCGAGCCGGATCACTTTGGCAACCTCTCTGAATTGGCCAAGCTTTGTGGCGCGGTCGGCCTCGACCCCTGCTCGATCTGGCTGCAAGGCCAGCACGTAGACGACCTTGCGCGCGTGGACGAGGCCGAATTCATCGTGTCCTTCCCTTATGCGCGCGCTGCGGCGCGCCGTCTGGGTGAGCGCTTGCACATCGACGTCCTCGAGGCCGACCTGCCGATTGGCCTTGGCGCCACCGAGCGCCTCTTGCGCCAGCTGGGCGAGCGCGCCGGGCGCAGCGCTGCCGCCGAGGCCTACATCGCAACCGAAGCCGAAGCGGCCGTGCGCGCGACCGAGCGGGCCGTGCTGCGCTTTGTCGCCGGCAAGGACGCGGAAATCGCGCTCGATCCCCACCTCGCTCGTGCCGTGGTCGCGTTCTGTCGGGAGTGCGGTGTCGAACCCATCGCCGTGACCACGCCCTGCCACCGGTCACGGCAGGAGGATGCGCCGCCAGTCCCGGCCACGGCGGCGCGCGGTGCCGATTCGGGCCAGGCCGTGTTCTGCGTTGCGCCACCCGTGCACCAGCGTCGCGCGACCGCCGTGGTGCCGGTCCTCTTTGGCTATCCCAACCCGGCGGAACATCCGCTGACCGACAGACCCTTCATGGGTTTCGCGGGATTTCGCAACCTCGTCGAGAAGTTCGCCACGGCCGCCCTACGCGCCGAACACGACAGCATGCTCGCCGCGCAAGAGGAAGCGCCGTGACCGCGCCCCGCGCACAGCGGCTTGGCATCGCCTTTTACGGCAAGGGCGGCGTGGGAAAGTCGACCGTCGCCTCCCACGTCTGCACGGCCCTGAACGATGCTGGCATGCGCGTATTGCTGCTGGGTTGCGATCCCAAACAGGATGTGTCTTCGCGTTTTGCAGCTGGCGCCCATGTGCCGACCCTTGCCGGATCCATCGCCAAGGGCCGCCTGCCCCGCTTCGCCGACCTGCGCACGCGCATGCGGCCGGGCCTCGATCTGGTCGAGACCGGCGGCGCCGAACCCGGCACTGGCTGCGCCGGGCGCGGCGTGTCGAGTCTGGTTCAGCTCCTCGAGCGCGACGCAATCGAGGGCAGCGACTACGATATGCTCTGCTTCGACGTGCTCGGCGACCTCGTCTGCGGGGGCTTCGTGGCGCCCTTGCGAGCGGGCTTCGTGCAACGCGTCTACGTCGTTTCTTCAGAGGAGGTGTCGTCGCTGTTCGTCGTCAACAACGTCGCCAAGCTGATCAACCAACCCTACAACCGCGGCGTCTCGGCGGGAGGCATCGTCTTCAACCTCAAGAACCCCAATGCCCCGCTGGATTTGCTGCGCGAGTTTGCCGCCAAGGTCAACCTGGAACCGCTGATCTTCCTGCGCCGGGACCCCTTGATCCTGGAGGCTGAGACCCAGCGCCAGACCGTGCTCGACACGGCGCCGCACGCGCCGATCGCCGAGACCTTTCGCGATTTGGCGGCGCGCATCCAAGCACAGGCGGTGCAGACCAAAGCGTCACCGCCAACTCCGATGGATCTCGACGACTTCTGGGATTGGGTGCGCGAGCGCGGTGCGCAGCTGTGAGGGCTCCGGCGCTGCGCAGATCGCCCAGACCTGCGACCACCAACGCTTTTCATGGTGCGTCCACGCATGCCTCGTGCACAGTGCAGACGTCTGCACTGTGCGCATCCCGCGTGGGCAGCGTTGACACGGACGCCGAGCCTCTGCAACGCTCTGCGCGGTCACAAGGCCAAGGAGAATCCATGACCTCTCTGAGCAAGGCCGAGCGCAGGGCTCTGCGTACCGCCTGGGCGAGCTCGGCAAGCGTCTCACAGCGCTCGCATCGGTGCTGGCCAGTTTGACGTAGCCGCGAGGCGCGAACCCGGGGGACAAAATGGCGCGGCTTCATGGCTTTTGGGTCGCAGCGTGTGGCACAGCCTTGCTGGCCTGCGCCTCGAATGGCTCTGATCTGCAACGGGCTTCACGCGCCGACGCGCTGTCCGACGCGCCCGCCGATGCCGACCAGGCAGACGTGGCCGCGGATCTCGCACCTGCCGATGCACCTGCGCTGGCGGACGTGGCCCAGCCAGCCGATGCCCTGTGGGATGGGACGCCGGATGCAGCGCCGCCAGATGCAGCACCAGACGTTGAGCCTGACGCGGGGTGCGCGTGCGGCGATGGCGTTTGCGATCCGGCATGCGGCGAGACAGCGACAACCTGCCCTGCTGACTGCAATAGCTGCGGCAACAGCGTGTGTGAACCCGGCGAAGGACCCAAGAGTTGCAAGGTCGATTGCTGCGGCGCATGCGGCGACGGCAAGTGCCGCGGCTACGATTGCGGCGAATCGCCCGAGGCGTGCCCTCAAGACTGCGGCGCTGCGTGCGGCAACAAGGCGTGCGACAAGGGAGAATCGCCGGCCACTTGCGCCGAGGACTGTGTCTGGCAGGCGTGCGGCAATGGCGTCTGCGAACCGGCTGACGGCGGTCCAGCCAAGTGCCCGCAGGATTGCGGGACCGCGTGTGGTGACGGCAAGTGCGAGTCGGGCGAGGACTTTCTCGGCTGTCCGGTGGACTGCGGCTACTGCGGCGATGGATTTTGCGTGCCGGAGCTGGGCGAAGGCACCGCGACGTGTCCTGCCGATTGCCAGATGGGCGAATGCACACCGGGATTGCCGGCCGGCGTCACGCAATGCGACGACAAGAACCCCTGCACCATCGACCAATGTGCACCGGCGGGCGTGTGCCACCATCCGCCGGCCCAAGGCGGCGCGTGCGATGACGGCAGCGCTTGTACGACGGGAGATCACTGCAGTTTCGGCACGTGCCAACTGAGCAACTTGCTCGACTGCGACGACGACAATCCCTGCACGGCGGACAAATGCGACCCGAAAAAGGGCTGCCATCACCCGGCCAGCGCCGATGCCTGCGACGATGGCAATGTGTGCACCGTCGGCGATGCGTGCAAGGGCGGCGCGTGCAAGTCCGGATCGCCACTCGATTGCGAGGACGGCAATCCTTGCACCAGCAATGCCTGCGACTCCGCGGACGGGTGCACTTCGACGGTGGCGAGCGCCCCCTGCACCGATGGCGACTTGTGCACGACCGGCGATGCTTGCGCGGCCGGCGCTTGCGCCGGAGCGGGCCAGCTCGCATGCGACGATGGCAATCCTTGCTCGACGGACAGTTGCCTGCCGGAAAGCGGCTGCGCCCACGTCGCCGTCATCGGCAGCTGCGAGGACGGCAATGCGTGCACGACCGGCGACTTGTGCGCAAACGGTGTCTGTACGGCTGGCGCGGCGCTGGGCTGCGCAGATGGCACGCCTTGCACGTTCGATAGTTGCGACGGCCTGTCGGGCTGTCAGCACAAGAATGCGATCGGCGCCTGCGACGATGGCAACGGTTGCACCGTCGCAGACGTCTGCAAGAACGGCAGTTGTTCGGGCGGCGAGGCGAAGAATTGCGAGGACGGCAATCCGTGCACGACCGATAGCTGCGCGCCCGCGAGCGGTTGCACCTCGACCGTGGCCGACAGCAATGCGTGCAGCGACGGCAATCCGTGCACGGTCGGCGACGCCTGCAGCGCTGGCGTCTGCGCCGGCCACGGACCGCCGCCTTGCGACGATGGCAACGCGTGCACCGACGACGCCTGCGGCGCGGCGAGCGGTTGCACGCACGCCGTCAACAGCGCCAATTGCAATGACAACAGCGTCTGCACCGTCGGCGACCATTGCGCCGCGGGCGGCTGCGTCGGCACGACCGCGCTCGATTGCAGCGACGCGGATCCATGCACCAACGACAGTTGCAATCCGGCGAGTGGTTGCGACCACAGTGCGGGCAGCGGCAATGCCTGCAATGACGGAAATATCTGTACGATCAGCGATGTCTGCACGAGCGGCGTCTGCGCCGGCTCGGCCGGCGGCTGCGACGACGGCAACGCATGCACCGACGACGCTTGCGCCGGCGGCACGGCTTGCCTGCACACCGGGAATTCCGCCGCTTGCGAGGATGGCGACGCTTGCACTTCGGGCGATGTCTGCGCGGCGAAGGTCTGCAAGGGCGGCGCGGCCATGATCTGCACCGACAACAACTTGTGCACCGAGGGCGACCATTGCCTGGCCGGCGCGTGCATGCCCGGCATCGCGGCTGTGTGCGATGACGGCAACGCTTGCACGACGGACAGTTGCGACAAGGCGCTCGGCTGCCAGTACGGCGACAACGGCGGCGCAGTGTGCGGCGGCTATGGCGTGTGCGGCGGCGGCCAGTGTGCGTGCCCCGGCGGCTGGCCGATGGTGGGCCAGCAATGCCCGCCCATCGTGACCGGAATCAGCCTGACCGGCGCAAACTTGAGCCCGGCGTTCGATCTGGCGCAAGCGGGTTATGAGGCGTCGGTGCCGGTGACCGTAGATCATGTGGCGCTGCGGGTAGATGCGCCGGCAGGCGTCGCGGTGACGATGTCGCTCAATGGCGGTCCGATTGCGACGCTGGTTTTGGGGCAGGCGCTGGACGTGGCACTGCAATTGGGGCCGAACAAGGTGGCGCTGACGGCGCTGCATGGTGGCATGGGCAAAGCGTTTTCGCTGACAGTGACGCGGCTGCCGACGCTGCAGCAGGCGTATGTGAAAGCGGCCAACACGGCAGCTGGCGATGGTTTTGGTTCGGGCGCACCGGGACCGGCTACCGGCTTGCACAATGGCCAAGCGATAGCCATCTCGGCAGAAACGCTTGTTGTAGGCGCACCTACGGAAGACAGCGACGCAACAGGCATGGACGGCGATGGCAGCGACAACGGGGCAACCGACAGCGGCGCGGTGTATGTCTACCGGCGTTCGGGAACTGCGTGGGCATTGGAAGCGTATATCAAACCAGCAGTTTCCGCGCCTGGTGCGTTGTTCGGCGCAAGCGTGGCTTTGAGCGGCGATACGCTCGTGGTCGGCGCACCGAAGGAAGGCAGTTCGCCGGCCTCGGTGGCTGCCGGTGCGCCGGATCTGAACGGCTTGCCCGGCAGTGGAGCCGTTTTCGTCTTCTTGCGCCAGAATGGCCTGTGGAGTCAACGCACGCTGCTCAAGGCCAACAACGCTGAAGCAGGCGACACTTTTGGACAATCCGTTGCCATTTCGGGTACGAGCATCGCTGTCGGTGCGCCGATGGCCCTCGGTGGTGCCGGTGGCCCTGGCGCCGACAATTTCGCTTGGGCAGCCGGCGCGGCTTACGTGTTCGTCGAAGAACATGGCGCGTGGCAGCAGCAGGGCTACCTCAAAGCGGCCTATCCGGATGTGGCGGATATGTTTGGACATGCCGTGGCGATCAGCGACGACACCGTCGTCGTCGGCGCGCCGTGGGAAAGCAGCAAGGCCGGCGGCGTCGATGGCAATGAGGCCAACAACGGCGCCAAAGAATCGGGCGCCGCGTATGTCTTCTCCCGCACGGGAACGTCGTGGAGCCAGCAGGCCTACTTGAAGGCCAATAACCCAGATGCATTGGATTTCTTTGGCGTCGCGGTCGCCGTCTCCGGCACGACCATCGTCGTCGGCGCGCCGCACGAAGATGGCGATGGTGCACAAGCGTCTGACAATACTAGGAAAGACTCCGGTGCGGCCTATGTCTTTGCACGTACCGGCGGCAAGTGGACCCAATCCGCCTACCTCAAAGCAGCGTTTCCCGACACGGACGACTCGTTTGGCAGCGCGGTCGCAGTCGATGGTGGCATGATTCTGGTCGGTGCACCGGCAGAATCGGGCGGCAGTGCAGGCGTCGGCGGCGATCAGACGAACAATGCGCAACCGAGCAGCGGCGCGGCGTTCCTGTTCGTGCAGCAAGGTGCATCGTGGTCGCAAAGTGCCTATCTCAAAGCGCAAGTCGTCGATGGCGATGACGCATTTGGCGCTGCAGTCGCCTTGTCCGGCAACAAGGCGGCCGTTGCTGCACCCGGCGAGGCGAGCAACGCCACCGGCATCGGCGGCAGCGCGACCGACAACAGCATGGCCGGCGCGGGGGCCGTCTACCTTTTCAGCGGCGATGTCTGCTACTTCGGCAAGGCCGGCGAGTGCGACGACGCCAATCCATGCACCATCGAGTCGTGCAATGTCAGTCAGTTTTGCGGCCATGCCGCGGCGAGCGACGGAGCGATTTGCGGCGGCACGGGCGCCTGCGAGGCCGGCATGTGCGGCTGCCCCGCAGGCGACCTCGACTGGAATGGCGTGTGCCGGCCTGGTCTTGCCAACCTCGACATCAGCGCCGCGGCCTTGTCGATGCCTTTCGCGCCGCCGCGCCGCTCCTACTGGCTCAGCGCGCCGCCGCCGATAGACGCGTTCACGGTGACTGCCACCGCTGCCGCGGGCATCACGTTGGCGCTGGCGGCGGCGGATGGTCAGGCGACGCCGCTGCAATCCGGTCAACCCTCGAATCCAGTGCCGCTTCCCATTGGGGCGACGAGCGTGGTCGTGTTGGCCAGCGAAGGGGGCGTGACGACGCGCTACGACGTCGCGATCCAGCGCCCGCCAGCGGTGCAGGATGCTTATCTGAAACCGTCGAATACCGGCGCGCAGGAGAACTTCGGCAGCGCCATGACCGCAGACGGGGACACGTTGGTTGTCGCGGCGCAGGACGAATCGAGCTGCGGCACGGGCGTCAATGGCAGCCAAGAAAACTACGGCTGCGATTATGCCGGTGCGGTCTATGTCTTCGTGCGGCAAGATCAAACGTGGGTGCAGCAGGCCTATTTGAAGGCGTCGAATTCTGAAGAATCTGACCAATTCGGCACGGCAGTCGCCATTTCCGGCGATACGCTTGTCGTCGGCGCAATTGGCGAGGACGGCGGGGCGTTCGGCGTTGACGGCGCACAGGCCGACAACTCCCAAGCAAGTTCAGGTGCAGCCTATGTCTTCGTGCGCCAGGACGGCGTGTGGTCGCAACAGGCGTACTTGAAGGCGTCGAACACAGGCAAGGATGACAAGTTCGGCAGCACGGTCGCGATCTTCGGCGACACGATCGTCGTCGGCGCACCCGGCGAAGACAGCGCCGCCGCGGGCGTGGATGGCAACCAGGCGGACAACACACGCGCCGCCGCGGGCGCCGCCTATGTCTTCCAACGCAACGGAACGACATGGAGTCAGAGCGCCTACTTGAAGGCATCCAACCCCGGCGGCGGCGACGTGTTCGGTTCGGCCGTCGCCGTCGGTGCCTCGACACTGGTGGTCGGCGCACCGGCGGAGGACAGCAACGCCACGGGTGTCGGCGGCTCGCAAGCCAGCAACAGTTGCTCGAATTCGGGCGCGGCCTACGTCTTTGTGCGCAGCGGTGCGACGTGGAACCAAGAGGCCTACCTCAAGTCCTCCAACGTCTCGTCCTACGCAAGCTTTGGCGCGGCGGTAGCCGCATCAGGCGACACGATCGCCATTGCAGCCAGCGAGGAAAGCGAAGGCGGCACGGGCATCAACCAACCGCTGCCCGACATCGGCGTCCTCGGATCCGGCGCCACCTTCGTCTTCGTTCGCGACGGCGCGACGTGGCAGCAACAAGCCTACATCAAGGCCGCCAATGCCGGCGAAAAGGACTACTTTGGCAGCGCGCTCGCCTTGGTCGGCGACGTGCTCGTGGTCGGCGCCAATGGCGAAGCCAGCGCAGCCGTCGGTGTCGGCGGCGACCAAGGCGACGACAACGCGCCCGATGCCGGCGCTGCCTACGTGTTCGTGCGCAAAGGCGTAGTGTGGACGCAGCAAAGCTATGTCAAGGCAGCCAATGCAGATTCCGATGATGCCTTCGGCAGCGCAGCGGCCATCGCGGGTCATTGGGCCATCGTCGGCGCGCCGTGGGAGGCCAGCCAAGCGACCGGTGTCGATGGGGATGCTACGGACAATGGCTGGGCGGGCAATGGGGCGGCGTATGTGTTTTCGGTGGCGGGTCCGTGATGTCTCGAGCGGATGTTTGCGGTGACCTCAATCCAACGAACTCGTCACATGATATCCCGTCGCACCGAGAGACTTGACGTCTTCCGACACATCCGGCGGCATCACCACGTCCCAGACGCCGGTTTCAAAGCCCGGCTTGGCGGCGTCCTGCCAGCGAAAACCGTTCAGCACGTGCCAGTTGAAGCGCGCCCAATACTCACCCGACGCTGCCTGCACGATCGGCAGGGGTTTCGAATACGGAAACGTAATCGTAAATTCACCCGCCTGAGTTTGCATCTTCATGCCCGGCGGCGATTCCAAGGGCGGGTACGCATAGTCGACCGTGTTGTCCACGATACCGCCCTTGTCTTGAAAACGCAGGGTTCCCATGCCCGCCTTGTACGATTTGCCCGAGTAGGTCGTGTCCGACCATGCGCGGAAAAAAGTGAACTTGCCTGCAAAAGGCTGACCACCGTAGTGCAGCGTGCCTTGCACGGTGAAACGCGACCAGGCGACGGTGGTGCGGCCGTAATTGTAGAGGGCGGTCGCGATGTAGAAGGTTTGGCAGGTGCCGACCAGATTGTCGCCCTTCATGTCGGCGACGGCAGGCGTGCTGCCCAGGTCAAAGCACAGCTGCGGCATGTTGTCGTCCATGGTTCTGAGTACTTCGTAGCGGCTGATCGCGATCTGGAAATCGGTCGGCGTCTGGCCGGCGAGGCCATCCGCGGGCGCAGGCTTGTCCTGCACGCCCTTCAGGTAGATGGCGATCTTGCCGCCCGGCGCCGCATCCGCTGCGGCGTCAAGACCAGATGCATCTACGGTGCTTTGGCCATCGGACACGTCCGTACTTGCCACGATGTCGCCGGTGGCAGCCTTGGCATCCTGATCGCCGACGACGCCGACTGCCACACCGGCGCCGGTCGATGAACAGGCAACTGCCAAGGAACTCGCGAGCAGCGCGGTGAATCTGCGGGAAGAAAAACCGATCATCGCAGCCTCGTGCGGCACCCCGGCCGCTGGCAGCGAGCCTACACGCCGCACCGGCACATGGCCAGTTGCGTGAGTCGCCCCAGTTCGCCATGCTGCAGCCCCGCCCTCGGCCGATTCCGACCGGCGCCTGCTGAGGAAGTCATGAACGCTGGTGCACGTTCGAACCAGATTCGCCTCTTGCTTCTCGGTCTCGGCTTTCGCTGCGCCGTAGCGCTGCTGATGGTGGTGACCTGGATGGGTCGGTTGCGTCCCTGGCCGGTGCGTTTCCCGAGAGATCCAAATGAACTGCGCGCATTGCGAGGCTGGTGCCTCGACCTTCTGCAGGCGCAGGGCGTCTTGCCCAAGGGCGTCGAAGTGTCCGATTACCGGGTGGAGGAATTCAAGACCGGCGAGGCTTTTCGTTCGCAGTGCGCCCGCGTGCGCGTCGATTACCGGGAGATGGGGCGCTTGCGACACCTGGAGGTCCTGGCCAAGTTCGCGCCGCGCCCTGAAAGCCTCCGTGATCATGCGATCTTCATCTTGCAGGAAAACCACGTCAAAGAGGTCGGCGTCTATGCGCAGTTGGCGGCGGATCCGCGGATTGCAGCGCCCAAGGCGTATTTCGCCCGCGCCTATGCGCCGACGGGGCACCTGTGTGTGATCATGGAGCTGATGTCCGGCGCCAGCGAAGTCACTGAACGTCAAGGCTGTCCTGCGCATCTCGCCGCCCTGGCGGTCGACGCATTGGCAGCCTTGCATGCTGCGTTCTGGGAGCGCGACGACCCGCGCACGAATTTCCTGAAACGCGTACCCGACCCGATCATCGACTATTTCGCTACGCTGTTCGAGGGGCCGGATCGAAAGCTATTCGGCGACTTGCTGCGCGTCGTCTGGCGGCACGACAGTGCGGCGCCATCGACGGTCCTGCACGGCGACGCGCGCGTCGGCAACATGCTGTTCCCGGCGGCGGACGGCAAGGGGCGCTTCGTGCTCATCGACTGGCAGGCTGCACGCAAGGGCAAGGGTGTGTTCGATGTCGCGTACTTCCTGGTGCTGAGTGTCGCGCCGGAGGTGCGGCGCGCCCATGCGACTGACCTGCTCGATCGCTACCACGCAGCGCTGTGCGCAAACGGCGTCGCGGGCTATTCCCGCGAGACCTTGGAGAAAGACTATCGACTTGCATGTCTGTTGACGCTCGCCTTCGTGTCGCTGCCCCTGCTCAGCGCGGAGTCGAGCGGCACTGCGGCCAATGCTGCGCGTCTGCGCGACTTGGGTGAAGTGTGGACGCGGCGCATGATGGGCCTGGTGCAAGATCTCGATTTTGCCTGGATCGAGGCACGCACCGGTTTGCCCGCCGCGGCATTGCGGACGGCGTTCGAGCGCTCGAATGCAAAGGCATTGCAGCGGTTTCCAGTCTGACCGCGACAAGCCCTCGTCGCCGCGCTGGCCCTCGCCGCCGCCCCGGCGTAGCATGGAAATCCTGAGCCTTCTCTCAAAGGCACGGATCGGCACGCATGGCCTGGAAACGCATCTTCTCCATCGATCGTCTCAGCTGGCGGCTCGGCATCGGCGTTTCCGTCGTCGTTATCTGCGGTCTCGCCCTCGGCTTTCACCTCACCTACCTGACCTACCGCGCCGAGATGTTGGCCGCGGCGCGCAACCATGCCGCCTCCGAGGCCAGGCTGGTACGCCTGGCCTTGACACACCAGATGCTGGAATCCGGTGATCGCAGCCTCATCTACGGCATGGTGCAGAGTTTCGGCGACGCGCATTCGTCCGAACGCATCATGGTGCTGGACCGCGAAGGCAAAGTGCGCTTTTCCAGTGATCCCAGGTTTGCCAAGCATGCCTTCAAGTTGGAAGACCCCGCCTGTCAGGTCTGCCACCGCCATCCAACGAGTGAGCGAAACAGGAATACGATCATCGACATCGAAGGCGGCACCGTCCTGCGCTCCGTGCAGCCGATTCCCAACCGCGAGGCCTGCCACGGCTGCCACGACGCCAAGAACCGCATGAATGGGGTGCTGATTGTCGACGTGCCGGTCGGCGCCACGATTGCCAACATGGAGCACTCGGTGCGGCGCATGGCTTTGGGTACAGCGGTGGTCGGTCTGGTGCTGATTGGTGGCATCAGCTTGGCTTTTCGACGCTTTTTGCTGCGCCGCCTCTACCGTTTCGAGCGCGCGGCCCTCGCCATCGCGGGCGGTGATTTGAATCAGCGTGTGCCAGTCGACGGCAACGACGCATTGACGCGCCTCGAAACCTCGTTCAATGACATGGTCGATTCGGTCAGCGAATTGGTGCACAGCGTCGAGGCGCAGGGCGAACACCTGCGGCGCGTGATGGACAGCGTGGATGACGGCATGGTGGTGCTCGACCGCGACATGGCCATCGTCGCCACCAACGAGGCGTTTCAACGGCGTTTTCCTGGAGAGGACGCCGAATTGGTCGGACGCCATTGCTTCGAGGCCGTGCGTGGCGCGGGCATGTGCGGCGACGACGCCGAGTGCCCAGGACATGCATGCTTTCATTCGGGAAAAGTGCACACGGCGATCCGCACGCGCGTCGATCTGACCGGCACGCCGCGCCACGAGGAAGTGCGCATTTCGCCGCTCTTTGCCGAGGACGGCTCGGTCGAGCGCGTCGTCGAGGTCTGGCGCGACATCACCGACCGGCGCAGCGCTGAGGCAAGACTGGCGGAGTATCAACGGCTTGCCTCTGTTGGCATGCTGGCCTCCGGCATTTCGCACGAGGTCAACACGCCGCTGGCATCGATCGGCACCTGCTTGGAGGCGATCGATCGCATTGCCGCCGCCAAGACCGGCAGCGACGAGGACTGCGCGGCCGTGCGCAATTACGCGCAGATCGCCGCCGAACAGGTGCGGCGTTGTGGCGCCATCACGCAGCAATTCTTGAAACTTGCGCGAGGTCGTTCGCCCGATGCGGAGATCATCGATCTGCCAGTGGCCGCGGCGTTGGTTGCGCGCCTCGTCAGCCCCACGGCCAAGGTGGCTGGCGTGACGGTCGATGTCGCACAAGAGCCTTCGGTGCCACAGGTTCTCGCCAGCAGCGCCTCCGTGCATCAGGTGCTGCTCAACCTCATCATGAACGCGGTCGAGGCGAGCAAGGCGGGGCACCGCGTGCAGGTGACGTTCGAGGTGACCCGCAGCGGCGCGCCCGAAGGCGACAGCATCGAAGTGCGGGTGCAAGATGAAGGTGCCGGCATCGCGGCGGAGGATCTGCCGCGCGTGTTCGAGCCCTTCTTCAGTCGGCGCGCGCGGGGTACGGGGCTGGGCCTGTTCGTATCGCTCAACCTGGCGCGGGGCTGGGGCGGCGATGTGCGCGTCGTGGCGAGCCAGCCGGGTCAGGGCACGACGTTCGCGGCGGTCTTTCCGCACAAGCGGCCAAGGCAGCCAATTTCAAGCGATTTCGCAGTGTGAGGTCAAGTGAAGCACAGGCTCTTGCTGGTCGACGACGACGACACCTACCGCGGACTGCTCGCCATGGAAATGGCACGCTTGGGCTTCAAGGTCAGCACCGGCGCCAGTGTCGCGCAGGGCAAGCAGTGCGTCCGCAGCGAAGAAGCGTTTGATGTCGCGGTATTGGACTTGCATCTCGGCGACGGCGACGGGCTCGAAGTCCTGCGCGAATTGCGCGCCCACAGTCCGCAAACCGAAGTCGTGATGCTGACCGGACATGGCTCGATCGACTCGGCCATCGAGGCGATGAAACAGGGCGCCTTTGACTACCTGTCGAAGCCCTGTTCGATCAATCAGTTACAGGTCGCAATCAACAAGGCATTGGAGCGGCGCGCGCTCGTCGAACGCAATGCCATCTTGCGCGATGGCTTCCAGGCGCCGGACGTGGGTCCGTCGTTCATCGGCAGCAGCCCGGCCTTTCTGCAGGTGCGGGGCTTGATTGAGCGCGTCGCCGCCAGCCACGCGACGGTGACCGTGCTGGGCGAAACCGGTGTCGGCAAGGAAGTCGTCGCGCGCATGATTCACGCCCGCAGCGACCGCAGCCGCCAGGCGCTGGTCGTGGTCGATTGCACGACGCTGCACGACGACTTGCTGCACAGTGAATTGTTCGGCCACGAAAAGGGCGCCTATACAGGTGCAACAGAGCGAAAACATGGATTGTTCGAGGTCGCCGATGGCGGCACGATCTTCCTGGACGAAGTGGGCGATCTCAGCCCCGCCTTGCAGCAAAAACTCCTGCGCGTCATCGAGACCGGCTGCTTCCGCCATGTCGGCGGAACCCGGGAGATTCACGTCGATGTGCGCATCGTTGCCGCCACCAACCGCGACCTGGCTGACATGATGCGGCGCGGCTTTTTTCGCAGCGATTTGTTCTATCGTCTTGGAACGATTCGGATTGATGTGCCACCGCTGCGCGACCGCGTGGAGGATATTCCGACGCTTGCCGAGCATTTTCTGGCCCGTATCGAGGCGCGTTTTGGCCAGAGTCGCCGCTTCAGCCCGGCGGCGCTCCGGCAACTGCAGGCGTGGCGCTGGCCTGGCAACGTGAGGGAATTGTTGCATACGGTCGAGGCGGCAGCGGTGCTGGCTGCCGGCACGACGATCGAAGTCAATGATCTGCCGCCCGAAGTCCGCGGCGCGACGGTCTCGGGCGGCCGGCTGTGCACCTTGGAGGAGCTGGAGCGCGAGCACATGACGGCGGTGCTCAGGGCCGTCGCTGGCAACCGCGGGCAGGCAGCGCAGATCCTGGGGATCAGCGAGCGGACGTTGTACCGCAAGGTGAGTGAGTATGGGTTGGAGGCGGGCGAGTAAAAGCCTGCTGTTTTCAGCTATTTCCAGAACTCGTCTCGCCCGAGACCGTCGCCGGGCTAGGGCATGCACTTCATGCCCAACGCCACGCACTCCGCGACGCAGATCTTGTCGAAGGTCTTGGTGCAGCACCACTCATCGAGCGCACAGACCTGCGCCTCGCAGGCGCAGCCGTCGCAAGTCGCATAGAGGAAGCTCGGCTTGCAGCCATTGCTGAACGGGCACTTGCCGCAGTCGGCCGCGCATGTCAGGCAGCTCTCGCCGAGAGACTTGGAGCACTTGCCGTCGCCGCACACCGGGCAGTCGCCGGGGCAAGTGCCGCTGTTCTCCCACGCCTCGCAAACCCAGTTGCCGCAGGTACTCTTGCAGTCGGCGGGGCAGGAGACGGGCGTTTCGGCCAACATGCATTTCCCGTCGCCGCGGCCGGCTGCGCAGCGAAGCGCGCAGCCGGTGCAGACGCGGTGGCGGCCGCAGGCCGGCAGGCGCCCAGAAGACCGAGCAGTTGCCCTTGATCAGGACGCCGGGAGCAAGGCGCCACGACTGTCCCGTCCCTCAATTGACGTCCGCCCTCAATCCGCCGATCCTCCACCCGGGCCGGATCCCGGCGCCCGGACTGCACAATGACCCTCCAGTGCGAAGACTGCGGCGAAGCGCGCGACAGAGGCCGCGTTTGCCCCACCTGCCGCGGCCCGCTCTCCGACGCCTCCCTCCTGCGCATGGACTCGCCGCGCGCCGGCCAGGTCTTCGGCGGCCGATTCCGCCTGGGCAAGCGCTTGGGACAAGGCGGTTTCGGCGAGGTCTCCAGCGGCTGGGACCTGCAGCAGCGTCAGCGCGTCGCGGTCAAGCTCTTCCAATTGACGGCCGAGGATCTGGACGCGGCGCTGCCCATGCTCGAACGCGAAGCCGACATGATGCGGCGCGTCTCGGTGCGTGCTGGCGAGCAAGGGCACATCGCGCAGATTCGCGACTTTGCACGCGAGCCGGGTACATCGACCTTCTACCTGGCGATGGATTTCGTGCGCGGCACGCCGCTGACCGCGCTCTTGCGCGAGGCCCAGCAGGACGAGCGGCCGTTCGATCCGGAGGTGGCGCTGCACATCACCCGGCAGATCCTGGGCGCGCTGGCGGTGGTGCACGACGAAGGCCTGGTGCACCGCGACATCAAGCCGCCGAACATCATGATTACGGAGCGCGGCAACGAGCCGTTTTTCGCGGTGCTCATCGATTTCGGCATCGCGCGCACGGCGGCGGATGCGACGCTGGGCCGGACGTTCACGCAAGTGGGTACGCCGGCCTACATGGCGCCCGAGCAGGTGGAAGGCAAGCCGGTGGATCGGCGCACGGATCTCTATGCGCTGGGTTGTGTGCTGTACCACATGCTGGCTGGACAACCGCCGTTCGCGCGGCCGCACATCGGCGATCCGGAGGCGCGCGCGGCGGCGATCCAGATTGCCCAGGCGATGGAGGTCGTGCCGCCGCTGCCGGCCGAGGTGCCGCCGGTGTTGGCGCACTTTGTGACCGCGCGGCTGCTGGCCAAGCAGTTGGAGGCAAGGCCGGCCGATGCGAGGGCAGCGCTGCGCGAGTTGAATCTGGCGGCTGCGGGCGAGGAGTGGCAGCCGGCGACGGTGAAGTGGGCGGCGCCGGAGAAGTCAAAGGAATCGAGGAGGCCGGTAGTCGATGCCCCTCACTTGCAGCTTTCGGCCGCCCCGTCTCCTGCCGGAGCGGCCGAGGCAGCGGGCTTGCCGCAACAGGACCGCCTGGCCGACGTGGCCGAGCCGTTCACGCCGGACCGCATCGCTCCGAACTCAGCGCCGCCCAAGCGGCTGGCCGGTTGGCTGACCGCTCTGCTCGTTGCCGTGGCGCTGGCGATCTTCGCGACGCTGCGCCTGGTCTCGGATCCGGGCGTGGGCACGCGGCCGGTCGACCGACCGGCCGCGGTTGCGGTCACCCATCCGGTGCCGACAAGGCCGAGTGTGACCGTGGCGCCAGTGGCGGACGTAATGGTCACTGCGGTCGAGGATGCGACGATCGTCGTGCCCGATAGTCAACGAGTCAGATGGCGAATTGAACGGCAGGGGACTTCCGATCCCGTCACCGAACCGAAGGTCGGCCCGCGAGCAGTCGGAGTGAAGCACGAACCTCCAGCGCTGCGGGACGCTCAGGATGATGAGATTCTGGCGAGGCCCGATCAGATCGGGGCGAAGCCGGCAGCCGTCGAGCGCTGGGTAGTCAAGGGCGACACCGTCTACGACACGAAGACACGGCTGACGTGGCAACGGCGCGTCGATGAGCGTGATTTCACCTGGGAGGGCGCCAAGGCCTACTGCCGGGGACGCGGTGGCGAGTGGCGCCTGCCCTCGAAGGAAGAGTTGCTATCGATCGTAGTCCATGGCCATGGTGGGCCCACCATCGACCGCAAGGCGTTTCCAAACACGCCAGTCGAGGTGTTCTGGACGTCCACCCCGCGGGTTTCGGGCCGCTCCGCCTGGTACGTCTACTTCGACGCCGGCAGCAGCGACTACGATGACACGTCCGACACCAGCAGGGTGCGGTGCGTGAGGTAGGCGCTGCCGACGGTGACTTTTCGGCCGTCGACGGTCGAGCGGGATGCAGATCGCACTACCAAACACAGCGCGCCGAAGGCGCACCGCATCGCGCCAGCAGCTGGCACCCGAAGGGTCGCGTCCGACGCGGCCGGCTGCGCGGCGAAGCGCGCAGCCGGTGCAGACGCGGTGCCGGCCGCAGGCCGGCAGGCGCCATGAAGAACCAATGCCCTTGCCTGTGTCGCAACAGCGGGGGACAAGCCCCCGCGCTACAGCCGCATTCCCGCCAACCACACAGCCGCCGCCTCCACCGCCTCGCGCTGCCCAGCCTCCAGCCGCAGCGCCTCACGCCAAGCCGCCGGCACCGCCTCAAGCCCAAACCCCGAACGGAACCGCAACCTTCTATCCGGGGCGGCGACGAGCGCCGCTTCCACAATGCTGCTTGCGTGGGTTCACGCGCGAGAGAACCGGCGGGCGGGCGCCCAATCTATGGCATCGGTCGTCGAGACGACCAAGGAAACGCACGAGCGCCCGCACCGGCCGGACTCGGGGCAGCAGCCTGCCGAGTCTGCGATGACTTGTGACTTGGTGAGGTCGGTATTTGCCTCCATGCACTTGCAAGGGTTTGAGTGAACGCTACGCGACCGCGGCCTGCTGCGCCGCCTGGATCTTGGCAAGCTTGGTCTTGTTCGCGCCTCGCGGTTTGGGCACGCCCATCTTGTGGCTATCGGCCTTGAACTTGGCGCCAGCCGGCACGACGCCTTGGGTCGCGTAGCGCCACAGCGCGATGAGCAGCTTGCGCGCCACCGCGACGATCCCGACACGCTTGGAACGCTTGGACGTTTCGCCATAGCGCGCGCGGTACCAACCTGCCAGGTCGCTTTCCGGCTGATAGCGCAGCCAGTCCCGGC
>Ga0172369_10001648_pt1 | contig 32083 bp, 31 predicted proteins | sample LakKiv25m_FD_114539 | JGI IMG/M metagenome (GOLD analysis project Ga0172369, IMG submission 114539) | Freshwater microbial communities from Kabuno Bay, South-Kivu, Congo - kab_022012_11.25m | ecosystem: Environmental > Aquatic > Freshwater > Lake | place: Democratic Republic of the Congo... | reverse complement strand
CAGTAATGATTTTGTTAAAGTGATTCGTCAAAATCCAAACAACCCATCACAAATTTTTGTCGGCACGGCGGGTGGCGGATTGTTTGTAATGGATTACACGGTTACGTCAGTAAAGTCATCCAAAACGGTTCCATCTTCGATTATGTTACAGCAAAATTACCCCAATCCGTTTAATCCTACTACAACAATAAAGTTTACTATTCCGACCTCACCCTTTAATCCCTCTCCTTACCAAGGAGAGGAACATAGGGAGAGGTTAGTTACATTAAAAGTTTATGATGTCTTGGGAAGAGAAGTTTCAACTTTAGTTAACGAAGAAAAATTGCCGGGAAATTATGAGGTAAATTTTAACAGCAGCGGATTGGCAAGCGGTGTGTATTTGTACAGGCTTCAAGCAGGAAAATTTTCGCAAACAAAAAAATTCATATTAATGAAATAAAATACCAAGTTTACTTTTGGCAGAGGCTGAGGCCTTTGTTACAAGTTTAAATTTGGGTAGTTATAGCCCGGATGTTACACCTTTTCCCATTCCGAACAGAGAAGTTAAGCCCCTGTACGCCGATGGTACTCTCTGAATAGGTGTGTGGGAGTGGCGCCAAGGCGCCATAAAATCCTGTAGTCGCCAGATTTTTATTTTATGTAACATCACAAGACATGTTCAAGAAATCCAAACGATGTTAACTGAATTTCTTATTTTTTTTTCTTCTTCTGTGCTATTATCTAAAAACTCTCTTTTCTTATTCCCCCTCACTTTGCTAAATTGTAATGTCATTTAAATTATATTATGAGTTGTGAGCAATGAAACTTACAGATTTATTGAATGAGTCATTCATCATCCCTGAGCTTACCAGCGATACCAAAGAAGGAGCAATCAACGAGCTGATCAATCTTTTTAGCGGGGACTCTCGCGTAAAAGACCTTGAAAAAGTTCGGCAGGCAGTTTTCGACAGAGAAAAAATTATGTCCACTGGCGTTGGTAAGGGATTCGCTATTCCTCACGGCAAAACCGATTCGGTAACCGACATTCTTTGCGCGTTTGGTAAAACATCTTCTCCCATCGATTATCAATCGCTTGACGCACAACCTGTCCACCTTATATTTCTTTTAATCGGAAAAGATAATTTGGTAAGTCTCCATATTAAACTGCTCAGCAGAATCTCACGCATGATGACGAAGGATTCTCTCCGCGAAAAGCTTTCAGCCGCGAAAACAAAGGATGAAATCATGCACATCTTTAAAGAAGAAGAGGAAACCTATTTCGATTTGTAATCGGTAGGATGCATTGATGATAAAAGCTATCTACGGAACGAAAGATGTATTACCAAAAGATATTTCCAAATGGTATTTCGTTGAAAAGAAAGTAAGAGAAATTTTCTCTTCGTTTAACTACTCAGAAATTAGAACACCCCTGTTTGAAGAAACCTCGCTCTTTGCAAGAAGTATCGGCGAAGAAACCGACATCGTTAGCAAAGAGATGTACACTTTTAATGATCGCGGGAATACAAGCATTACGCTGCGTCCCGAGATGACCGCATCCGTTGTGCGCGCATTTTTTGAACACTCACTCGGTGCGCAATCTTCATTGAATAAATTATATTATATCGCGCCGATGTTCCGGCAAGAACGTCCGCAAGCGGGAAGACTGAGACAGTTTCATCAATTCGGTGCGGAAGCGCTCGGAAGCCCGTCGCCACTGCTTGATGTGGAAATCATACTTCTTGCTTATTCCATGCTGAAAGAACTTGGACTAAAAGACTTAACCGTAAAAATAAACTCACTCGGTACTATCGTTTCAAGAAAAGCTTATCTTGAAGTGCTTAAATCTTATTTGCAGCCGAATCTTTCCGAACTTTCGGAAGAAAGCAGAAAGCGTTTTGAGAATAATGTTCTCCGCATCTTTGATAGTAAAGCCGAAAACGATATTGCTATAATGACAAGCGCTCCAAAATTAGTTGATCATTTGGATGAAGAGAGTTTAAAAGAATTTGAACTGGTTCAATCTTTGCTTACGTCTTCAGGAGTTCCGTATGAGCAGGATTCAAGTCTTGTTCGCGGATTGGATTATTACTCCAAAACTACGTTTGAAATTGTGAGCGGTAAGGTTGGTTCGCAAAGCGCGCTGTGCGGAGGCGGGCGTTACGACGGTTTACTCGAACTTCTCGGTTCAACACCAAATCACGGAGTTGGATTTGCCGCCGGCATAGAACGAATTCTTCTTGCCTTACAAAATGAGAATGCTGAGATTCCTCAATCCGAAGAACTTGATGTTTATATTGTTCTCCTTAATCAAGAATTAAAAAACGAGAGTTACCTTTTGGCTTCTACATTAAGAGGTGGAAAGGTAAAAACGGAAATCGATTACGCTTCCCGAAGTGTCAAAGCGCAAATGAGAGAGGCAAATAAACAAAATGCGAAGATTGTTGTTTTTTTTGGCGGCGACGAATACGCGAATAAAAAAGTAATGCTCAAGAATATGCAATCGGGCGAACAGCACGAAGTCCCGCTCGAAAAAGTGCATGAAGAAATTGTAAAGTGGATAGGTGCGTAAATGTCACTCCGAAAACTTGAAGAGATTCCGAAAATTTCCAAACCGAGAAAAAAGTCCATTGCTAAGACATTAGAAGCAGTCCCCATGAAAAAAGAGGATTCGGTTGAGTACAACGTTCAGGTCTTCTTTAAGTATGATCAAGCGTTAAAAAAACAATTCATTGTCATCTCACTCGCAACCGTAAAGCTTTTTACAAGTTTATCGTATGAAATTTCTGTTGATGTGCAGAAGGGGAAGAACACCATTGCTATTAGTATTCTCGGACTGAATACCCGGCAATCATATTACGTTTCGCCAAATCCTGCGGTAACGGAACTCCTCTTTGAAATTCTTTTTGGAAAGTATACCGTCAACGTGATAAAGCAAGACGGCAGCATTAACAGCGCCTGTCTTGATTTCAATATTTACAAAAAAGAAATCGCGCTAACGGAAGTAGCTCTTCCGCAGAAGAAAAATAATCGCACGTTCGCCCGGTTTGCGGTTCCTTCCGAATTATTCACTTTTAAATAAGATTACCTATGTATCCAGAATTATTTAAACTTGGTCCGTTAACGGTTTACAGTTACGGATTTATGCTTGCGGTTTCATTTATTGTTTCAAGTTATTTCCTAACCAAAGAAGTTGAACGAAAAGGACTAGAAGCGGACATCGCGTCTCAAGTTACTTTGCTTGCCATCATCTTCGGAATTGCCGGAAGCAAACTTTTTAGTCTGCTTGAAAACTGGAATGACTTTCTCGCCGATCCCTTCGGAATGATTTTCTCAGCCGGTGGTTTAACCTTTTACGGCGGACTCCTCCTCGCGATTTTCGCCATCATCATTTCTCTCCGGAGAAAAAAAATTCCATTTCTGTACATCGGTGATGCCGCAGCTCCTTCGCTCGCACTTGCGTACGGAATCGGGCGCATCGGCTGTCATCTTGCCGGTGATGGAGATTACGGTATTCCGACAAGTTTGCCTTGGGGAGTTAATTACGAAAACGGAATTGTAAAACCATCCTTAATGTTTCAAGGAAGCGATATCGCGAAACATTTTCCAAATGGAATTGTCCCCAACAACACACCGCTTCATCCAACACCTCTGTACGAATTTATTGTCGGTGTAGTCATTTTCTTGATCTTGTGGAGAATACGGACAAAACCGCGTCACATGGGAATCTTATTTATGATTTACCTTATCGCTTCAGGGTTTTCCCGCTTCTTGGTTGAGTTCATTCGGTTGAACCCAAGACTTCTTTTCGGATTTTCCGAAGCGCAGCTAATCTCACTCGGACTTATCCTTTTTGGTACCGGCGGAATATTTTTCATCAACCGTTTCCCTGAAAAATTTGCGTTTACGCCTCCACCATTGAAACAACCAACGACCGCAAAGAAAAAATGAAAACGATTGTAGGACGTAAACCTGTTCTTGATGCCATTAACGCAGGAGAAAAACTTGAGAGCGTTTATATTTTGTTCGGGCAGCAAGGGGCAATCATTGACGCCATCAGGTCGGCTTGCTCAAAGCGGGATATCAAATGTTCACAAATAAAATTTGAGAAGTACCAGACACTCGCAAAAAATACAAACGCGCAGGGAGTTATAGCGGTTGGAACCGAAGCAAGCTACGTATCGTTGCAGCAGCTTATATTCAGTGCAAAGAAGCACCCGAAAAATAAATTTCCGCTCGTCGTCATTCTCGATTCTATTCAAGACACGCACAACGTAGGCGCAATATTAAGAACGGCTGAATGCGGCGGTGTTGACGGAGTGATTGTTACCAAACACAACTCGGCTCCTATAAACGAAACTGTTATGAAAACTTCCGCCGGCGCGGTGAATCATTTACCCCTCTGCTCAGCCGGTAATGTTGTGCTGGCAATTAAAGAATTGAAAGCGGCCGGATTTTGGATTGTGGGTTCATCGCTTGCGAATGCGAAATTTTATTCTGAAGTTGATTACGCATCTCCTATCGCATTGATAGTTGGAAATGAAGAAAAGGGAATGCGCAAACTTGTAGCCGACGAATGCGACTTCTTAGTAAAAATCCCGATGAAAGGGAAGACGCAATCATTGAACGTTTCGGTGGCAACGGGAGTTTTATTATTTAAGATAATTGAAAAAATTAACAGCTAAAGTTTTGGAGTTTGAAATGAATAAAGTAATTCCTGCTAAAAGAACAGAAAACATAACCTACGCGGTGCGCGATATTGTGGTGCTTGCAAATGAAGTGGCCAAATCCGGTAAAGAGATGTTGTACTTAAATATCGGCGACCCAAATCTTTTTGACTTTGAACCGCCTAAACATCTTGTTGAAGCAACCTACCAAGCAATGCTGAAAAATAAGAATGGCTACTCTCCTTCATCGGGAACCAAGGACGCCGTTGAATCAATTCGCAAAGAAGGGAAGCGGAAAGGAATTGAAAACATTCTCGATATTTTTGTTACCACGGGCGCAAGCGAAGCGATTGATATTTGTCTTACCGCATTAGTAAATGAAGGCGAAAATGTTTTAACTCCAACTCCCGGTTATCCGCTCTACACGGCTATTCAAAGTAAACTGCAAGCATATGAAAATCCTTACTATCTTGATGAAGCCAACGGCTGGCAGCCGGATATCGATGATATCAAAAAGAAGATTAACGCAAAGACCAAAGCGATAGTGCTGATTAATCCCAACAACCCGACAGGCTCACTCTATTCAACACAAATTCTTGAAGAAATTATTCAACTCGCACTTGAACACAATCTCGTCATTTTTGCTGATGAGATTTACGATAAACTCCTCTTCGACGGTAAGATGCATACTTCAATCGCCTCGCTTAATAAAGACGTTTCGTGTATAACGTTCGGCGGACTTTCAAAAAACTATATGGTGCCAGGCTTCCGTATCGGATGGGGAATGGTAAGCGGTATTGAGGAAAATCTTCGTGAGTATATTGAAGCGATAAATAAAATTCTCCGCGCCCGTCTTTCCGCAAACCATCCGGAACAATTTGGTTTGGTTGCCGCACTTGAGCAAGATCAGTCTCACTTAACCGTAGCAATGGAAAAGCTAAGCAAGCGAAGAGATTTAACTTTTGAAATGTTAAATGCAATTCCGGGTATTTCATGCGTAAAACCGGAAGGTGCTTTTTATGCCTTCCCGCGTTTGCACACAGAAAAACACGACGCTTCATTTGTACAGGGATTAATAAAAGAAACCGGTGTAGTCGTTGTTCCGGGCAGCGGATTCGGGCAGGTCCCGGGCACACAGCACTTTAGAGTTGTCTTTCTCCCCAACGAAGAAATTCTAACGAAAGCATACAACAATATTGCATCGTTTTATCAAAAATTCTTATTGAATTAAAGAAATGGGTGGAAAAGAATCTGCCCCTCAACTCTTCTAAAACTTCAAAATAAAAAAGGCGCTCGAACTGATTTCCGAACGCCTTTGTTCTATTTTACCTAACCGGGGTTACTGAAGTTTAAAATTAACCGTGTTAACAATTTCAGCTACGCCGACGTAGGTTTTGCTGTTTACGCTTGTTGTAGCGTATTTATACTTTACAACTTCAAGCATTGCATCACCTGAAAAAGCACTAAGCTGAGAAGCTGAGATGGTATAAGAACCGGTCTTATTTGTTGTAGTAGCTTCAAAAGAAGCTGTGTTGCTTGTTGAAACTAAGAGAATCATTACTGAATCCGTTGCACTGCTGCTGGCACCTGACCAGGTAACTGTTAAGCCACTACTTTTAGTAACTGTTGCCGAGGCTGCCGGACTGTTAACGGAGAACGAAGATGGGCTGGTAACATTTAACGTAAAAGCAGGCACATTTGCTGAGCCGCTGACTTTCCATGAGTGAGCCGAACCGTTCCAGTTTAAGCTTAACGAAGCAGGCGGATTGGTTGGGTCGGTTGAAGCGAATGAATTATAATACACCGAAGCTCCGGAGGTTGATTTGGCAATTGCCTTCCCATTCAATGTTACGTTTCCCGCATCAACACCATTATTTCCAAAAGTTGCAAATCCCATATCCATAGCAACAGTGCTGTAAGGAGCAGGCATATTAGGAATGGTGTAGGAAAATTGAATAGAAGCCAAAACCCCCGCAACATCAGTTCCAAAACTTGGAATCGGCTGGTCGGTTCCAGTATTGGTATTGTTGTTATCGGTTGGGTTGGTTGTACTATCGGATTTCTTACATCCGGTCAAGAAAAAAGTAACAGCTAAAAACGCTGTTGCAAAAATTAAAACAGATTTTTTCATTTCAGTAATCCTCTTGTTTGTTAAAAATTATCTCTGCGCTGTGCTTAGGTAAATTTCCTCAGCCGCGAAAGAAAAATAATGCAATTCCCAGGTTAAAGTATCTCTACGCATGCCGTATTTTTAGCGTATTTTCGTTTCGTGTGGCGGAGGTCTTACATTCACTCCGAAAACAGCCAAATTAAGGGGGTTTTCCTTGTATCACTCCCCCCATTTCAATATATTTACAAAGTTAAAAATCATCCTTCGGTACAAAATTTTTTGAAAAATACTACGGTTTCGCAGTTAGCAAATGGCGTTACGGTCATTTCCGAATTTATCCCATATGTTAAATCTTTTTCGGTTGGATTCTGGTTTAACATCGGTTCCCGCGACGAACAGCAAGCTAATAACGGCATTGCGCATGTTATTGAGCATATGGTTTTTAAAGGAACAAAAAAACGGAGTTCGAAAAAAATCTCTGATGAAATTGAATCGTGCGGAGGATACTTAAATGCGTTTACCTCGAAAGAGCATACATGCTTTTACGGCCGCGGATTAGCACAGCATTTTGAAAAAACATTTGATGTTCTTGCCGATATGGTTCAGTATCCGCTCTTCAAACAAGAACATCTTGAAAAAGAGGCCGGCGTAATTTTGGATGAACTTCGGGACAGTATTGATAACCCCGAAGAACTGGTCTTTGATGAATTTGAAAAAAAACTTTTTCGGCAAAACGGCTTGGCGTTTCCCATTCTCGGCTCGGAAAAAACCGTTCTTTCCTTTACCTCCGAAACTTTGAAAGAGTATTACCGTAAAAAATATTTCTCCGGTTTGGTTATCGTCTGTTCCGGAGCGATGAAGCATACCGAAGTGATTGCGTTAGCGGAAAAATATTTGCGCAAAAAGTACAACGGAAATGCTATTGTCCGTTCGGCTGACGATGAGCCTTTGGTACGGAACAGTCTGCTTGAAAAAGATTTTCAGCAAGCGCACGTTATACTCGGAAGAAAAGCTTTCGGTTACAAAGAAAAGGAAAGAATCCCTTTCCATCTTCTTTCAAATATTTTGGGAGAAGGAAGCAGCTCACGGTTGTTTCAAGCCGTACGCGAGAAACTTGGAATAACGTATCAAATAAATACGTTCATTAATTCCTACTTTGATGTATCCTCGTTCGGAGTCTATTTTTCGACCGCTGAAAAACAGACCGGAAAGGTTCTTTCGATTTTGTCAAAAGAGTTTAAAAAATTACAGACGACAAAAGTTTCCGAAAAAGAATTGGCACGGGTAAAAGAATTTATGAAGGGAAGCATGCTTCTCAGTTTGGAAAATACAACGAACAGAATGATACGCATCGCGAATTCATTCTTATATTTTAAACGCATTATTCCGGTTGAAGAAATTATTGCCGATGTTGAAAAGGTAACGCCGAAAGAGATTCATACTTTAGCGAAAACGATGTTGCACGAGTCGGATTTTTCAATAATTGAACTCCGCTCACGAAAAAAGATTCAGAAAGCCGCCGCATAACTTAGGAAAAAAGGATTGCTTTATGCCCAAAATTATCATTGATGGAAAAGAAATAGAATTTACTCCTGGTCAAACGGTTATTCAAGCCGCGCGAGAAGGCGGAATTAGTATTCCTCATTTTTGCTGGCATCCGTCCCTTTCGGTCTCCGGCAACTGCCGTGTCTGTTTAGTTGAAATTGAAAAGATGCCGAAGTTGGTAATTTCTTGCGCTACACAAGCTGCCGACGGCATGGTGGTACACACGCAATCTGATAAAGTAGTTTCAGCACGCAACGCTGTCATGGAATTTATTCTGATAAACCATCCGCTCGATTGTCCGATTTGCGATGAAGCAGGTGAATGCAAACTTCAAGATTACGCCTACAAACACAGCTCGGGTGAAAGCCGTTTTACCGAAGAAAAAAATCATAAAGAAAAAAGAGTTGAACTTGGTCCGCACGTTATGTTCGACGGAGAACGCTGTATTTCGTGTTCACGGTGCATCCGTTTCTGTGATGAAGTCGCCGGTAAAAAAGAATTAACCTTCGTTAAAAGAGGTGACCGCGTAACTATTACCACATTCCCCGGAAGACAATTAGAAAATCCTTATTCAATGAACGTAACGGACATTTGTCCCGTTGGTGCTTTAACAAGTAAAGATTTCAGATTCAAATCCCGAGTATGGGAAATGGCGCCTACAAAAACAATTTGTTCCGGCTGCGCAACGGGATGTAACGTTGATCTTTGGTCTCGTAACAACGAGGTCCTCCGCATTACCCCTCGGTTTAATGAAGATGTTAACAGTTACTGGATGTGTGATAACGGGCGGTTGAATACGTTCAATTATGTAAATGCCGCCGATCGTGTGAATGGCCCTCATATTCGCAAAGAAGGCGAGCTGGTAAAAGTCGGTTGGGATGAAGCTTACGCAAAAACATTATCAGAACTAAAAAGTTTTGCAAAAGATGAAATTGCGGTGCTTGCTTCACCGTCAATCACAATAGAAGATGCGTATCTTCTCAACAAGTTTGTTAAGTCAACATTGCATGTAAAAAATGTCGACTTCGTAAAACACGTAGTCTCCGGAAACAGCGACACGCTTTTGATTAACGAAGACAAAGCTGCCAATGCTAAAGGTGTTGCATTAATGGGAATTGAACCCGGTACCGGAGGATTAAAATTTGAGGAAATCATTTCTAAAATTGAAGCGGGAAAAATTAAAGCGCTTATTCTTGTAGAAGAAGATTTGATTAAGCTCAATCCTTCTTTTGAACAAACCTTAAGTAAACTTGATTTGTTAATCACGCTCTCTACAAACTTTGATGCAACAACATCTTTGGCAAATGTAGTTTTCCCTGCGTCAACGTATGCTGAAAAGAACGGTACATGGGTCAACGGTAAGGGAAGAGCGCAAAGAATCCGTCCGGCGGTTACTACCATCGATATGGAAAGAAGTCTCGACGGACTTTCGTTAAGCCGTTGGGATAAATTCGGAACAGACTTTGACAGTTGGGGCAAAGCGAAAAAGAACGACGCGCGTCCTGCCTGGAAAATTATTTCCGGGTTAGCAAACGCGTTCGGAACAAAATATAAATTTTCGATGGCGGAAGAAATTTTTGAAGAAATTGCTCACACGAACCCGTTGTTTGCAGGATTGAATTATGATGTGATTGGTGAAAAAGGTGTGGCGTTAAAAACAGAATCCGTTCAGAAAAAAGTTAAAATCTAAAGGAAGCTTTTACCATGAGCATGTTGGAAGTAATTATCATTTCACTTGTAAAGATTCTCGTTATAGCAACCTTGATGTTGTTAACGGTTTCTTATCTCGTTTACTTCGAGCGAAAGATAGCCGCTTGGGCGCAAAATAGAATTGGTCCGAACAGAGTTGGTCCGGCAGGAATCTTTCAGCCGTTCGCGGATGTTTTGAAACTTCTCTTAAAAGAAGATATCGTTCCAGAAGCCGCAAACAAACCGCTTCACACACTTGCGCCGATAATAGCGTTGTTCGTAGCATTCAGCACGTTTGCGGTACTGCCAATCGGTCCTTCTTTTTCATTATTCGGAAAACAAATTCCTTTTGTGGTTGCCGATGTGAATATCGGCATACTTTACGTTCTGGCACTAACCTCGCTCGGAGTTTACGCCATTACTTTTTCGGGATGGTCATCAGGCAGTAAATATTCTTTGCTCGGAGGAATCCGCTCCTCCGCTCAAATGATATCGTACGAAATTTCCATGGGATTTTCCGTTGCGGGAGTTATTCTTCTCGCGCAGTCGCTTCGCCCCGTTGCTATTGTTGAAGCGCAATCCGGCTGGATGTGGAATATTATTTTACAACCGATTGGATTTATAACTTTTCTCGTTTCAGCATTCGCGGAAACAAACCGTTTACCGTTTGATTTACCTGAAGCTGAGCCTGAACTTGTCGGCGGTTACCACACGGAATACAGCAGTATGAAGTTTGCGGCTTTCTTTCTTTCCGAATATGCGAACATGATTATTTCAAGCGCGTTGATTGTAACACTGTATCTCGGCGGATGGCAAATTCCTTACCTTGAAACACTGCACCTCTCTGCCGGTCTAACGGTAGCGCTGCAGATAGTAGCATTTATAGCAAAACTGGTATTCATGCTCTTCTTCTTCATCTGGGTTCGCTGGTCAATTCCCCGTTTCCGTTATGATCAGCTGATGAATATCGGTTGGAAAGTGATGTTCCCCCTTTCGCTGTTGAACTTGCTTTGGGTTGCGTTGTTGGGAATGATTTTTTAAAGATTTGGAGTAGTCGGCATGGCTAAAAAAAATAGAGTAAAAGATTTATCATTCAGTCAGAGAATTTACATCGTCGAAATTGTAAAAGGGTTAGCGCTTACCTTTAAGAATATGCTGAAACCCAAATTCACGATGGAATATCCTGAAGTGAAATTTGATCCGCCGGCTTCGTACCGCGGCAGACCCGTCTTAGCAATGGAAGATAACGGGCAGGAACGCTGTGTAGCTTGCGGACTCTGTTCACGCGTTTGTCCTGCGCTTGCCATCGAAGTTCGCGCGGCGGAAACGGAGAACGAAAAAGAACGCTATCCGGAAAAATTTGAGATCAATATGCTGCGGTGCATCTTCTGCGGTTTTTGCGAAGAAGTTTGTCCCGAAGAAGCAATTCTTATGAGCAAAGATTATGAACTTGCCTTTACAAATCGGCAAGACGGTCTTTACGGAAAAGATAAACTGCTTACTCCGGTGAGCAGATTGCAAGACAGAATCAATTTTATTCGGCAGTTCAAATAATTTTGATTTAAAACTGAAAAGGTTCACAGGGTAGTGAACCTTTTTCCATTTAAAGCAGAAGAGGGAACGTATGCTTTCAAAAATATTTTCATCAGCTACTTTTGGTATTGATGCGTTTTCAGTTGAGGTTGAAACTCATACCGAGAGAGGAATTCCGGGATTCATCATTGTTGGACTTCCGGACAACGCTGTAAAAGAAAGCCGTGAACGGGTTATCGCCGCAATCAAAAATTCCGGTTTTGAATTCCCCATAAAAAAAATCACCATCAATCTTGCCCCCGCAGACGTCCGTAAAGAGGGAAGTGCGTTCGACCTTCCGATTGCCGTCGGTATCTTACGTTCACTTGAAAAAATAGAACCTGCGTTGCTTGAGGATTCGGTAATGCTCGGAGAACTTGCGTTGGACGGCACACTGCGGCATGTGAAAGGAGCGCTGCCGATAACCGTTGAAGCAAAGCGGTTGGGAATGAAGCGGATTATTCTTCCCGCTGATTCCGTGAAAGAGGCTTCAATTGTGGATGGAATTGACGTCTATGGAATGAATAATCTTGCCGAAGTAGTTGCGTTTCTCAATAGTGAATCTGAAATGAATCCCGTTTTCACCCCCCGGGATGAAATCTTTTCTAAAGTGAATCACTATCTGCTTGACTTTTCCGATGTTAAAGGACAAGAAAATGTAAAACGCGCTTTGGAAGTTGCCGCTGCAGGCGGACACAATATTATTATGATCGGACCTCCCGGCTCGGGGAAAAGCATGCTTGCAAAAAGAATTCCGACGATTCTTCCTCCGCTTACTTTTGACGAAGCGATGGAAACAACCAAGATTCATTCTGTTGCCGGAATCTTGAATAAAGAATTTTCACTTATTACCGAACGGCCGTTCCGTTCACCGCACCATACTATTTCTGATGCCGCTTTAGTCGGCGGCGGTTCGTTTCCGCGACCCGGAGAAATTTCTTTCGCGCATCACGGAGTATTATTTTTAGATGAACTTCCCGAATTTCCTAAAAATGTTTTGGAAGTTATGCGTCAGCCTTTGGAAGATGCAAAAGTTACCGTGAGCCGTTCCAAAATGTCGCTTGAGTTTCCAGCAAACTTTATGCTCGCCGCGGCTATGAATCCTTGTCCGTGCGGTTATTATACAGATCCAACCAAAGAATGCACCTGCGGTATACAGCAGATTCAAAAGTACATGGCAAAAATTTCCGGACCGCTGCTGGATAGAATTGACATCCACATCGAAGTTCCCGCAGTGAAGTACAAAGAACTTTCTTCAACGGGAAGCGGTGAATCTTCCCAAACCATCCGTAAGAGAGTAATAGCCGCAAGAGAAGTTCAGCTCCATCGATTTACCCGATGCAACGGAGTTTACAACAATGCCGGAATGGGTTCCAAAGAACTCCGCACGTTTTGCCGGCTCGATTCCTCTTCTTCCGAATTATTAAAAATGGCGATGACAAAACTTGGACTTTCGGCACGCGCCTACGACAGAATTCTGAAAGTAAGCCGAACCATTGCGGACCTTGAACGATCAGTAGATATTCTTCCGCAGCATGTAAGCGAAGCAATCCAATACAGAAGCCTGGATAGAGAGTTGTGGAAGCATTAAGTAACTCATATTACGCAGGTTGTCATTCTGTACGGAACGCAGTGAAGTGAAGAATCTAAATTTTGAGTCAAAGCGTATTTTTTTAGATTCTTCTCCCGATAAATAGGTGTGTGAGTAAATTATAGCGTGGAAGTTCGGCGGAACAAACCTTTGAAAAATAATCATTCTAATGTCGGGCAGTTTCAAAATGAATTTATTTCAACAAAGAAGATGCCGGAGAATTTGAAAGATAATAAAAGTAAAAAGGAGAAAGTAGAAAGCAACCTCACCCTGTCCCTCTCCTTGGCTGTTTGCAGTATAGTACGCAAAGGAGAGGGGGACGCCCGGTTTTTATTGTGCTTCGGCAATTCTGTACCGCATTTCTCCTTCGGCGGAAGTAATCTGCGGAAGTAAAAAGCAAGCTCCCAAAGGATACCAGCATAAAAATATTTTGTAACGCGATTCTCCGCTTGTCCCATCTTGGCGGTTGAATCGTTCATTTATTATTACTTCAATAAATGCTTGACAAGAATGTATTAAGAGCAATAGTGAAAAAAAAAGAAAAATTAATTTAAGACCATTTGTTTTATTTCTATTTTTTTTTTATAAATTTTCCGGGAGAAAACAAATGATTTTTCTGTTCTCGGTTTTTAGTGTGTGTGATAAGTTAAGTGTTACAATATTTTTGTAACTGGATCGGGATTCTTATTTAACAAATTAACTACTTGGGTGTATATGAAAACTTTTGTTGTAACTAAACAAAATAATTATTTCTTTCTCTTTTATCTTTTAAGTCTGCTCTTGATTAATAGAGTAAACAGCCAGACATTTACAGTTAAAGGGAAAATCTCCACTACCGATTCCATCCCCGTAAAATATGCTTCAGTTACGTTTATTGATATGAGTGATACGCTGAAACAGTACACTGCTGTTACAGATACGGCGGGGAATTATCAATTAAGCGTAGTTACAGCAATGCATGATGTCCCTTCGTCTATTCCACAAAACTTTGAATTGATGCAGAACTATCCGAATCCCTTCTCAACAGAAACAACCATTCCATATAAATTAGAAAAAGAATCGAATACAAGTATAAAAATCTATGATATTCTCGGACAGGAAGTAAAATCATTTCAGTTGCTGGGGCAGAGTGCGGGGTTACACGAAATGAGATGGGATGGGAGAGATAATTTTGGACAAATGGTAAGTGCCGGAATTTATTTTTATCAGCTTATCTCAAACAACGAAACGCAAGTAAAGAAAATGAGCTTTACGAGTGGTCACCAACTAACGTTGAATATCGGTGCTAATAGATTGTTTAACAAGACAAATACATTTATTGAAAAGTCTCGAGACAAATTGTCACCAGTTGAATTTCGAATTATAATAAATAACGGAAATGATACTACACCACAGATAGATTCATTGATACTCAATAACGTTGAAATCTTAAGTGATACGACTATCAATTTTGTTGTGCATTACTATCAAACTACTCATCATTCATTTTTCCCTCTGCAAATTGGGAATAGATGGGTTTTTCAATTTCCTTATTGGTCTCCCGTATATGGTGACACAGTAGCAACGAATGATGATGAAGTTATAACGATCAAAGTCGTTGATAGTAAAACGTATTATGGATTTAATAATGCAATGCCATTTTTCCCATATCATTCTATGGTGCAAGACTTGATAGGAGCTAGAATCGATACCATGTTCGTAAGACTAAATGAAAAAGGTGACCTCATGTTACTTGTCGAAGACAAAGAGTGGCTCTACTTGTCATTCGATTCAACACAAGTTGATTCCCTCGTACGGTTAAAGATTAAAAATGCAGATTACTATTATAATATAACAGCAGTCGATGATACAATTATAACAACTGTAGGAACATTTTATAATTGTTTTTGTATAATTAACTATTATCCCATGATTAAAGGAACAGAACACTTCATTTGGGTCGCCCCCGGTTATGGCCCGATTAAAATTTATTATCCCGAATTAGGTGTTACTTACGAATTAGTCAAAATAACCATTCAAAACAACGAAAAGAGGTTAAAATGAATAAGATCCTTGCTTGTTTTTTTACAACGGTACTTATAATATCATCTATCTACTCACAAGAGGAAAAGAAAAATGTTCAAATAAAAAATTTCAAGGACAAATATGCCGGTGATTTATCTATTCAGTGGGACAAATTTTCAGGTGGACCTAAAAAAATAATCGGTAATAATATTTATTTAAAATCTAACTTAGTTAACAAGACAAATATTAATGCGCTTACTAAAGACTTCATAAACGAGAATGGAGATTTACTAAATACAAGAAATACCGAATTAGCTTCGGAAGATATAACCGAGTTCAACAATAAATTTATTATTACCTATCAACAGTTATATAAAAAAATACCTTTGTGGAATGTAAAATTAAAATTAAAAATTGCTAAAAATGGACAAGTATTGATGATTAAATCGCCATGTTTTGACAATCCAAGTGTTCCTGTTCAACCGAAGATTACAACAGATGAAGCAAAGAAAAATGCAGTAGCAAATTTCAATACCGATATCAAAGAAGTCATGGATTGTGAATTGCTTATTTATCCACAAAGAGAAACTGGTAAACTTTATTTATGCTGGCATATTAAGATCGAAAATGGAATTAATAAAGGGATAATGATTGATGCACAAACAGGTCAAAAAATATTTGACTATGATTTATATCGTAATGCTGAGATTAGAGGAACGGTAAGAACCACAACATGGAGTTTACCCGGGCAATTAGGTGGAGTGCCGGACATTACACCGTATAGCCAGGATTTAAATGTGAATGTTACCGGTATTGGCTCGAGTAATACTAATTCATTCGGCTATTATTGCATAATTGTTCCAAGTGAAGGTAATTATACTGTGACTTCAAATTTAGATGGACCTCATTGTTTCGTCACAAATTATCGTTATGCGGGTCCAGGAGCTACATATAGCAATAGTGCTTCAACATCTTCAGACCATAATTGGACATGGCAAGAATCAGCACATTACAATGAATATTTCGTTTTTTATTATATGAATAATGCGTGGAATGAATTTAATGACAAGGTATCGGGATTTTCTTCAAATTATTGGTATTCAAATAAAATGGAGGGATGGGCAAATGAGGACTTTCAACCCGGTCATGCTAATGGTTATGCATCTGGTACAAAAATTAGTTTTACACCACTTAATCATTTTGGATGTTCAGTGTATCACGAATATTCACATAATGTAAATTTCCGTAACAATGGTTTTTGGCTTGGATCAAATTGGCTTGGTGATGGAAATGCGATGGATGAGGGCTTTGCGGATTATTATTCTTGTTCTTTAAGAAATGACCCTTTAAGATATGCAGTAGATAGAAGATTAGATACCAAAATGAAATATCCAGGATCAGGTGAATCTCATATAAGGGGACAAATTATTGGTGGTGCTTGCTGGGATTTAGGAAATAAATCAGGGATGTCACATAATTATGTAAACGCTTTAGTTTATGAAGCTATTCATAATTTGGAATATGAAGAGACATTTGGAGATCTTATGGATGAGATATTAAGTGCGGATGATGATGATGGAAATATTTTTAATGGTACGCCCCATGATGAACAAATATGTGATGCATTTATAAATGACCACAATATTATTGGCAGTTATTTAATCGGTGATATATCTGATAATATAGTAATAGATAGAAGTATTAATGTAATTGGAAATACTACGGTTCTCGCTGGTAAAACAGTAACTATAAATTCAGGTGTAACCTTAAGCTTTAGCTTGGGCGCACAGATTTCTGTAAACGGTACCCTTACCGCAGTAGGTACCAGCGCAAATCATATTACTTTTGATAGAATTGGAGCCAGCGGTTCATGGGGCGGTATCGTATTCAATTCCGGTTCAAGCGGAAGCGTAGAGTACTGCAATATTTCACATGCAACAACGGGAATTACCTGTAGTTCTACTCTCCCGATGATAAGGCATAACACAATCTCAAATAATACTACCGGCATTTATGTAAGTAATGTTAGCACGCCATCTAACGAAATTTCTTATAACACTATTCAAAACAACACCTCAAGGGGAATTAATCTTTACAGCGCCTCGCCAAAGATTTATAGTAATACAATCAGCAGCAATGGCGACTATGGGATTAATACCTATAATTCAAGCCCTTACCTTTATGGCAATACCATAACCGGACATTCCTCAAGCGGACTGAACTTTTCATACTATAGTTCAGCCAAACTTGTACCATGGAATGCATATGGTTATTATTGGAGTGCAGGTCATAATGTTGTTACAAACAATTCCGGGTATGGGATTGCTGCTTCGTACTGGAGTAATTTATATCTCGGTAGTTCTCCTTATGGCGGTTACAATAGTATTTGCGCAAATACCGGCACTGAAATGAGAGCCTATTATGGCTGCACGGTCACGGCGGAAATAAATTGGTGGGGAGCGGCATCCCCCGACCCGAATGAGTTTTATGCTTATCAATCCACGATTGATTATTTGCCAGCCCTTCCACAAGATCCAAATGCACAAAGCATGGTTCGGCTGCCGGATGATAACACCAGATTATCAAAAGCAAGTATGGCTTCGGCTGATTTGGATAAGGCTTATAAGTTACAATTAGATGGTAAATTTGATGCAGCAATAATAGCGTACGACAGCTATATCAATGATAATTCATCAGATTCAAAAGCCGCTTACGCATTGGTACGGTTAGATGAATGCTACAAACTATCGGGTAAAGAAGGCGCTGTTTCTTATATAGAAAACACCATAAAAACCAAATCAGATAAGAATGCTGACCTGGATGCAGTGAGTCTAGAATTAAAGAACCAATATTTACTTAAAGAAAAACGGTATGATGAAGCAATAAATAATTTAGACCTACTTACAAAAAAACATCAATCAAATAAAGAAGTAGAGAAACAATCCCTCTTCAATGCAGGGTATGTCTATCTGCAATATATGAATGATTACAAGAAGGCAGCTGAAAAGTTTGATCAATTAGCTGCAAAATATCCCAAAGATGAATTAGTCTCTGAGAGTAGATATTTATTAGCCGGATATGACGTAAATGGGAATCAACAAGCTAAAGAGGCAACAGCTGAGCTAAACAAGTTGACGGTTCCTACAGCTTATGGGCTTGACCAAAATTATCCAAATCCCTTTAACCCTGCAACAACCATAAGTTACCAATTACCAAAAAGCGGATATGTAACGCTAAAGATATTTGATATGCTTGGTAATGAAGTAAAGTCATTGGTAAATGAAATGAAAGAAATGGGCAAGTACACGGCAACGTTTGATGCAAGTACACTTGCAAGCGGCATGTATGTGTACCAAATAAAGGCTAATGATTTTATGGCAACTAAAAAGATGTTGCTGCTCAAGTAAAATAACCTCACCCTTCGTCCCTCTCCTTGTTAAGGAGAGAGGAATAGAACAAGTTTCCCACCCCTCCCCTTAATAAGGGGAGGGGCAGGGGGAGAGGTCAAAACCATTTACATCTTTAGCGTTGGTGGTAGCCAAAGATGCATAACAAAACCCACCGGGAAATTCAATAAAAAGGAGCTTCCTTATGGAACAAAATCTTATATCGGCAGAAATTGCCGTCGAAGACATTGCGCAGATTAACAGCGCGATTGATCTGATCAAACAAAAATTACCTTTTCTTATTACCTTTACGGATGATCAGAAAAAGGAAATACACAAATTGGGAAATGTGTTAAAACCTTTTGTGGACGACGCAGCCGACGCAGCAATCCGCTATCCGCAAATAATGAGCGGTACGTTTAACCAGCAGGAGTACAAAAGGGACTATCAACTTTATAAAACATTAACAGAGATTGATGGTAAACTTGCCTCCCTCCATTCGGCAGTAAATGATACGCTGATAGCCGCCGGAAGCGATGTGCTCGGAGGTTCGTTGGAAGTCTATTCTTCTGTGCTGGCTAACCAGAAGAAAGTGCCGGGACTTGATACCGTTGCGGCTAAACTGCGCGTCTTTTTTGAGAAGAAAAAGGGAGGGACAAAACCTCCGCCACAAGCATAAAGTATCGAGTTTACACAGCTTCCGGTTAACTGCCGTGCAGAAAAACGGCAGCGCTCAGGTCGGTTTATTCTAAAATAATCTCCCGTGATTCTCTTTGAATGTCGGGAGATTCTTTTTTGATGTCGTGAGATGCCCGGACAATGTCCATTGAGCTTCCGCTAATGTTGGTAGATACTCCGTCAATCTCGGAAGATTGTTCTTGCATGTCGGGAGATTGTTCTTGCATGTCCGGAGGTCGTTTCTGTATCTCCGGAGATTGTTTCTGCATGTGCGGAGATTGGTTCTGCATACCTTGAGGTTGTTTCTGTATGTCGGGGGAAACACCGTCCATCTGCGCCGTTGAGTAGTTTACTATGATAATCTGCTTCACAGCAGCGAATCCCGATTCTTTAACTGAAAGGAGCACAAACCAGCCGGCATGACTAATGGATAGCTGCCTGTTTTTTTTAAAGTAGTATATTTAGCCTACTCATTTTCTTTAGTTGAAAGAGCGAAAGATGCTGAAAAAACTTTTTATCGGTATATTTTTATCTGCCGCCCTGCTGTGCGGCTACTATTTTTATCCTGAAAAGAAACTGGATACATCGCAAAAGATTGATAAAATAGTAGTGGTAAAACACAAACGTCAGTTAACACTTTTTTCTAACGGGAAGGAGATAAAGACCTACACCATTTCGTTAGGAGGTGTGCCGGCGGGAAAGAAAGAATTTGAAGGAGATCAGAAAACTCCGGAAGGTATCTATTTTATTGATGATAAAAATCCCAGCAGCGATTACCATTTGAATCTCGGCGTCTCATATCCGAACCACAACGACAGCCTTCATGCGGCAGCGCTTGGCAAAGCTCCGGGCGGAGACATAAAAATTCACGGTCTGCCGAACGGGTACGGCTTCATAGGAAAATTCCAGCGCTTTAAAGATTGGACTGCCGGATGTATGGCTCTAACTAATAGTGAAATTGAAGAACTTTTTTACCAGGTTCCCCTTGGTACAGAAATAGAAATTAAACCGTGATGGAAAATCTTCCGAGATGAATAACAGCGGAAAACGGTTTGCACATTTACTTCCCGTGCTGCAAGCGCTGCTGGTAACGTTTCTTTGGTCAACATCTTTTATAATTATTAAATGGGGTTTAAAGGATATTCCTCCCATTACCTATGCGGGTTTAAGATACTTTCTCGCCTTTCTTATTTTTCTTCCGTTCATTTTAAAAGATGTCTATGTAAATGAAATTAAAAAATTAACAAGGAGTGATTGGAAAAATCTCTTTCTGTTGGGAATTGTATTTTACACCTTCACTCAGGGAATTCAGTTTCTGGGTTTATCGCTTCTTCCTTCGGTTACGGTGAGTTTGCTTCTAAACTTTACACCGCTTGTGGTTGCGTTACTTGGCATTTTTCTTTTGAGGGAAGTTCCAACCCGCAGGCAATGGTTGGGTTCTTTCCTTTTTCTTGCCGGAATTTTTCTCTACTTTTTTCCTCTTTCAAATTGGGGCGGTAGCGTTGGAGGCTTGGCGGTTATGCTTGTTGGAGTTCTTGCTAATTCAGGCGCCGCTGTAATAGGAAGAAATGTAAACCGGAAAAAAAATATTAGTCCGCTTGTGGTTCCGTTCATCAGTATGGGCATGGGAGCGCTTCTTTTGCTGCTAACGGGTCTTTTGCTTGATGGTGTTCCCGTGTTGAGTTTGAAAAATTTTTGGTATCTCCTCTGGCTTGCGGGAATTAATACGGCGTTTGCTTTTACGCTGTGGAATGTAACGCTTCGCTCGCTAACGGCAATGGAATCAAGTATTATTAATGGTACTATGCTCATTCAGATTGCTTTGCTGGCGTGGTATTTTTTAGGTGAAACGATAACACTGCAAGAAGGGGGAGGAATGACGTTAGCCGCTGCGGGGGCGGTGCTGGTTCAATTGAAACAGAAAACAGAAAAGCGGCAGTAACTTTTAGTTTTCTCAAAATCTTTCTATAATTGTACTATCTTTCACCAAACATTTAACGACTATGAAACCCTGGATAAAAATACTCTTAGGTTCTATCGTTTCCCTCATCATTATTCTATTTATCGCGGGATACTTCTTTAGACAGATGCTTTACAACGGTCTCCCCGGATACACAGGAGAGTTTTCCGCACAAAAAATTAAAAGCGATGTAACCATCTCTTTCGATTCGCTTGCAACACCTTACATCATAAGCAACAGCGAAGAAAGCGCCGCTTTTGCTCTCGGATTTTTGCATGCAAGAGAGCGTCTCTTTCAAATGGATTTAATTCGCCGCGCGGGTGAAGGAAGACTGAGTGAAGTGTTCGGCAGCCAAACCCTTCCCTTCGATAAAATGTTTTTAACTGTAGGAATTAAAAAAACCGCGGAACGGATGTTTGCCGAAGCTCATCCGGAAACAAAGAGAATGCTTCAAGCATACGCAGATGGAGTGAATTATTTCATTAAAAAATTTCCGAAGAAAATTCCCCTTGAATTTGATTTGTTAAAATACACCCCGTACATGTGGAAACCGGTACACAGTTTAATGGTGGTACGGTTGATGGCATGGGAATTAAATATGAGCTGGTGGACCGACATTATTAACACAAGATTGGTGCAGCAGCTCGGTGAAGAAAAAGCCAAACAAATTCTTCCCGATTTTCCCGAGAACGCACCGACGATTATTCCTTCAACACTCTCAAAACAACCGAAACTGAACACGGCGTTTCTGGATATCAACAGGGCATTTAGGCAATTTATGGGAACCACCGGTACGCACATTGGTTCGAACAATTGGGTTGTGAATAAAGAAAAATCAGTAAGCGGTAAACCTATCATCGCCAACGATCCTCATCTGGCTTTTACCGCGCCGGGCAAATGGTACGCGGCCGTAATTCGTGCCGGAGATTGGCAGGCGGAAGGAGTAACCCTGCCTGGCGTTCCCGCGGTGGTTATCGGAAAGAACAAACAAATATCATGGGTACTCACCAACGTTATGGCCGATGATGCTGATTTCTATTTTGAAAAACTTGATGAGTCCGGGAAAAAATATTTTTGCAATAATCAGTGGCGACCTCTTTCCATAAGAACAGAAAAAATTAAAGTGAAAGATAGTTCTACTGTTTCATTCGAGATTAAAGAAACTCACCGCGGTCCCCTCATCTCTCCGGTGTATTCATTTAATGCCATGTATCCCAAAGCAAACGAGCCGAGTGAGCAAGTAAGTATGCGCTGGACGGGGAACGATGTAAGTGATGAATACTACGCCTTCTATCTTGTGAACCGTGCGCAAGATTGGAACAGTTTTAAAAACGGAGTGGCATACTTTACCGTGCCTGGACAAAATTTTGTTTACGCCGATACCGGTGGAAATATAGGATATATCTGCGCGGCAAAACTTCCCATCCGTGCCAACAATGCTCCAACCTTTGTTTTTGACGGAACTACAACCGCGAATGATTGGAAAGGATTTGTTCCCTATCATGAAATGCCGATGCTTTTTAATCCGGCTCAAAATTATATTGCTTCCGCAAATAACAAGACGGTAAAAATTTTTCCGTATCATATTTCAAACTTGTGGGAGCCGTCATCGCGTATTGAGCGCATTACGGAATTGTTGACCGCAAAGGAGAAACATTCTGTTACTGACTTCCAACACTATCAAACCGATTTTATTTCTCCCTACGCAAAACGGCTTCTTCCCTACATCACCGCGGCTTTTGAAAATAAAAAAATCACGGACGGAAATCTTAGACAAGCTCTCGAACTCTTTAAGAAATGGGACGGTAAGTTTGACGCGTTTTACCAAACACCAACCATCTACGCGGTCTTCCTGTCTCATTTTCTTCAAAATACATTTGAAGATGATATGGGGTTCGAATTGTTTAACGAATTTCTTTTTGTTCCCAATGTGCCGTACCGTGTAGTGCAGAAAATTGTTGAAGAAAATGTTTCACCATTGTTTGACGATAAAAATACTTCACGTGTTGAAACGCGCGACGATATGTTAAGAAAAAGTTTAAGTGATGCGTTAACTGACCTTGAGCGGAAAATGGGTCCCGATATGAATCAATGGCAGTGGGGAAAACTGCATTCGTTAACGTTCAAACATTTTTTTAGCGGAGAAAATAAATTCATGGATGGGATTGTTGATATTGGACCTTTTGGCTTAGGTGGAGACGGCACGACACTTTTTAATACGGAGTATCTGTTTAATCATTACAACGGTGATTTGAAAGCGTATCGCCATGGTGATTATGAAAATCATCTCGGACCATCTATGCGCTACATTTTTGATTTCTCAAAACCGGATGAGTTTTATCTTGTCCTCCCAACCGGGGAATCGGGACACCCGTTAAGCAAGCATTATAAAGATCAGACGCAGTTGTGGCTGCGCGGAAAGTATGTGAAGATAAAAACCGATGCAGCGTCGATAAGCTCTTTGAAGAATAAGATTACTTTAGTGAAGGAGTAATCGAAAGAACCATGCAAGAGTACGGTTTTAAAGAGAATTAGTTGTAGAACCGACACGCATACGCTTCTTAAGTATTTTAACGAGTCCTATCGTTTACGGTTTGCTGAAGTGGGAATATAAAAAGTGAATTATTTTTTTTAGTTTGTAATAAAGAATTTTGCAAGAGATGACTAAAGACGAACACATTCAATATTGGCGGAATTCAGCATCCGAAGATTATGAAGCCGCACTTGAAATAATCGCCACGAATAAGCGAAAACATTATGCGCTTTTTCCCGGGCATTTGTATATAGAAAAGTTGTTGAAAGCCGTCTATGTAAAAAAAATAAATCAAGTTCCTCCGTATAAGCATGATTTATATCTTTTAGCAAAGAAGTGTGACATTCCATTAACAAACAGCCAAATTGAAAATCTTAAGATCATTAACGAGTTTAACATTCAGGCGAGGTATCCTGATTATAAAAATGAATTTTATAAAAAATGTACCGATGAATTTGTAAAAAGCCAATTTGAAAATATCAAGGAAACTGCCGGATGGATAACCGCATTACTTTAGCTTACGCGCTGGAAAAAGCCAAACTTTTGATTAAAGCTGTGGAGGGCGAACATATTAAACTGAGTGCGGCTTATCTGTTTGGTTCTTGTGTGAATGGCACTTCTTCCGCAGAACTCTCGGATATAGATGTTGCTTTAATCTCCGAAAATTTTTCCGGATTCAGATTTAATGATAATTTGAAAATTATTCCGATTGTTACCCGTATAGAACCCAGAATTGAGACTCATCCTTTTAGAGTTGAAGATTTTAACGATTCACCTTTTGCTCAACAGGAAATTGTTGCAAAAGGCATTCGTCTCGAACTAAATTAAGATTAAATTTCATCCGTGCGCAATCTCTTTTTCTTCTACCGGTATCAAAAATGAAATATGCGAACACGAGTGGTTTGTCGGCAGACTAGATTATTCCAACTCAGCAAATTACCGCACCGCCAAGGCAGTATTCACCGTCGTAAAAGACCGCAAACTGTCCGGCAGCAATTCCTTTATCCGGTTTATCGATGGTAACTTCTCCAAATTCATCTTGCAAAAGTTTTAAAGTGCAGTTGTAGAAATGTGCTCCGTGCCGGATTTTTACATTTAGGTTTTCTTTCCGGGGAGGTGTGGTGATCCAATTAAAATTGGTAACGGTGAAATGATTCTTTTCCCGTTCGATCAAGGCGACATTTTTAGAAATCACTATCCGGTTCTCTTCAATATGCTTTTCGACTACGAACCATGGTCCGCCGCTTAACCCCAAGCCGCTGCGCTGACCAATAGTGAAATAATAATATCCCGGATGCTTGCCGAGAATTTTTCCTGTTTCAAGTTCAACAATATTGCCGGGAAGTTCGCCGAGATGATGTTTGATGAAATCGGAAAATTTTATTTGTCCCAGAAAACAAATTCCCTGACTGTCTTTCCGCTGCTGATTTGCTAAATCGTATTGAGCCGCAATGGCGCGAATTTCTTTTTTAGTGTGCATACCTATTGGGAATAACGCTCGTGATAGCTGCTGCTGTGTTAAGTACGCGAGGAAATATGTTTGATCTTTCACCGGGTCGGGGGAGCGCTTTAGAAAATAGTTTCCTTCTTCAAAAGCGATGTTCGCGTAATGCCCGCTGGCAACTTTTTCGAAACTCGGTTCGATCTTATCGTAAAACTCACCGAACTTTATGAGCCTGTTACAAAACATATCGGGATTCGGCGTTCGTCCCGCTTTAATTTCGGTAATCGTGTAAGAAACAACTTTCTCCCAATATTCAGTTTGAAGCGAAAGGACTTCAAGGGGTGTATTTGTTTGTGTGCAAACTTTCCGGACAAACTCAAGGTCTTCTTCCCATGGACAATTTCCGAGGAAAGAAAATTCATCTTGAAGCCAAATCTTCAAATAGAAAGCGGTGACGTCATGCCCTTCGTTTTTAAGTAATTGAAGCGCAACCGAGCTATCAACTCCGCCGGAAAGTAATACTGCAATTTTCATAAGTAATTTCTTTTTCATCATAAAATTACGAAAATCGGAGATGAGTTTCCCCTTTTTAGAGGCAGAAACCGGGCGGGAGTTTCGGCACTCGTTAACTTTTTAACAAATAAATAGTAAATTTGCACTGTCGAAAATTTTGCTGAAGCATAAAACTCGGTCAAAATTTTTAACACTTCTCTGAGATGGAGAAGCAGATAACATTAACAAACTGGTTTGCAAATTATGCTTGGTATTACAAAACGGATTTCAAAAAAATTGAAATGGGGAATTGCCGGAGGAGGAAAATTTACAGAAACGGCAATTTTACCGGCGTTTAATTTGATTCCCCGTGCAAAGGTAAATGCACTTTTTAGTCACGACGCCAAGCGGGCAAAAACGCTAGCTGACAAGTTTTTAGTCCAGAAAGCTTTTCACGAGTACGACGAATTTCTTAAGTCAGATATCGATGCGGTCTACATTGCAAGCTCAAACGCTGACCACTATGAACAAGTGATAAAAGCCGCGAAGGCAAAAAAACACATTCTGTGCGAAAAACCCTTTGCGGTTACTTCTGAACAGGCAGAGGAGATGGTTCGTGTTTGTCACGAGAACAATATTCATCTTGCCGTAAATTTTGTTTACCGTTTTCATCCGTTAGTGCAAAAAACAAAAGCGATTATCGAATCGTCTCTGCTCGGGAAAATACTTTACATCAATACAGAGTTTAATATTAATCTTCTCCCAAAAGATAATTTCAGATATACTAGAGCTGCGTCTGGTGGCGGAGCGGTGCGTGATTTGGGAACTCACATGCTTGATTTAATGCGGTATCTCTGCGGTGAAATTGAAGAGATAAAAGAAGGCATTAATGAAAGCGTCGTTTACAAATCTGAAGTAGAAGATTTTTCTGCCGGAATCGTAAAATTTACGAAAGGGGCATTCGGACATTTTCAACTTTCTTACAGCGTCCCAAAATCATTTAACCGGATTGAAATAATCGGAACAAAAGGGGCGGTAAGTTTAGATGGTTTAATCAGCGCCCGGTACGGCTCTTCAAAATTGAGTATCTTATTAGAAGGAGAAGGAAAAAAAGTTTTCCGCAAGCGGGCGAATAAATTATACAGGCATTTAAAAGCCGTTACAAAATCGTTTTTGAAAAATGAAGTTCCTCCGATAACCGGAGAAGACGGGCTTATAAACATGCGGTTGATGGAAACATTTGAGAAGAAATGCAGCGCGAAGAGTTAGTTAAATTTTGTCATAAAGTTTATGAGAAAGAATACGTTTCCGCCTACGATGGAAATCTCTCTTTACGTACCGCGCGGGGAACAATACTCATAACCCGTTCGGCGGTTTGCAAAGGGGATGTAACCGAGGATGACATTTTGGAAATTTCGCTGAAAGGGGAATTGGTCAGCGGATCGGGAAGAATGTCCACCGAGAATAAACTTCATCTCACCATCTATCAGCAGAGAAAAGATATTAACGCTGTTGTACACGCTCATCCCATCTACGCAACGGCTTTTGCGTCAACAAGAGATTCTCTTGACCGTCCACTTTTTCCGGAGGTGATTCTTACGTTGGGAAGAATTCCTCTTTGTAAATATGCGACGCCTTCAACAGATGAACTGCCGGAAAGTTTGAAAGACCATATTGGATACGCGAATGTTTTTTTATTGGAAAACCATGGCGCGGTTTCAACGGGAAGGACAATCAAACAAGCTTACTTTCGAATGGAAAAACTTGAGCATACGGCGAAGACACTTTTTGTCGCGAACAAATTGGGAGGAGTAAAAGATCTTCCGAGACATAAACTTGATAAACTCTACGAAATAGCAGAACAGAATTATGGATTAACCTTGGAGCAGAAGAATAAATACTGACATGCTTCTTTTAGAAAATCAACATCATGACGAAAAAAAATAGAACGGTTGCACTGCTGGTTGGCGGAGCTTCTGCCGAACGAGAAGTTTCAAAACACTCAAGTGAGGGAATATACCAAGCGCTCCTGGAGCTTGGGTATACCGTGAAGCTTATCGATCCTGCTTACGGTATAAAGCAACCTATAAATTCACAAGACTTTTTTACTCATGAAAATCATTTCCCTGTTTCAGCAAGAAATTATTTAGAAGCAGTAAACTCCTCTTTGTTTGATGATGTTGACATTGCGTTTCTCGGACTTCACGGAGAATTTGGCGAAGATGGAATTATTCAATCACTTTTAGAACTACGGGGTATTAACTATACCGGTTCCGGTGTCGCTGCAAGTTCCCTTACGATGGATAAAATGATGTCAAAGCTGGTGATGAGACATCACCATGTATCGGTGCCGGAAGGATTTGTTGTTGACAAAAATTATTCGTTGAACAAAATCGTTGACGAAATTACATCCAAATACTCTTTCCCGCTTGTAGTAAAACCAAACGATCAGGGTTCAACGTTCGGGCTTTCCATTTGCGAAAAAGAAGATGAAATTGTTGCTGCGCTTGATTTAGCATTTCGTTATACAAAAAAAGTTTTAGTAGAAGAATTTATTCCGGGAAGAGAATTAACCGTTGGAGTTCTTGGAAATCAAGTTTTACCGGTGCTTGAAATTCGTCCGATGCATGCGTTGTATGATTATGAATGCAAGTACACGGCTGGAATGAGTGAGTATATTTGTCCGGCCGATATTCCCGAAAATTTGGCGGAGAGGATTAAGGCTGCTGCTTTGCAAGCGTTTGCGGTGCTTGGTTGCTCCGGCTATGCCCGCATTGATTTTCGTCTCAACGCCCACAACGAATTTTATTGCCTTGAAGTTAATTCGCTGCCGGGGATGACTTCCACAAGTTTGCTTCCAAAAGCGGCGAAAGCAATCGGCATTTCATTCACCGAGTTAGTTGATACTATTATTTCGCTTGCGCTGTTATGAAATTAAAATTGCCAACACAAAAAATACTCCTTGTCCTTTTTCTTGTGATTGTTTTTGCCGGGTTACTGTATCTTGCTTTTAATGAGACCGGTATCCTCAAGTACGTCAAAGTGAAAAGCGAAGTTGACTCTCTTAAAGTAGTTGAACGTCAATTGGAGGAAGAGAATAAAGTTATTGAAGCGGCGAACGATTCACTTCTTAAAAAGGTTCCGGCAAAGATTGAACGCACGGCAAGAGAAAAATATTCAATGAGCAAGAAGAACGAAATTGTGATTAAGATTAATAAGCAGTAACGGTCCGCTTTGTGAACGATCAATCTATTCAAAGAAATATCCCCCTCGCGGAACGCGTCCGCCCGACAACGCTTGATTCATTTTTTGGTCAAACGCATCTCTTGGGAAAGGGCAAACCAATCCGGTTGATGATTGAGCAGGATACGTTATCATCCTTTATGTTATGGGGTCCTCCGGGAACCGGTAAAACCACCATTGCAAAACTTATCGCACTTCGTACCAAATCTGATTTTTTCCAGATCAATGCGGTATCTTCGGGAGTGAAAGACATCCGCGATATTATTGCGGCTGCAACGAAAAATCGGCAGCATCACAAAACAACAATTCTTTTCATCGATGAAATTCACCGCTTCAATAAAGCGCAGCAGGATGCGCTTCTCAGCGCTGTTGAATCAGGCATCTTAACACTTATTGGTGCAACAACGGAAAATCCATCGTTCGAAGTTATTTCTGCGCTTCGGTCGAGGATGCGCATTTTTACGTTGAAAGAACTTGATACATCGGAGCTCGAAAAAATTATCGAAAACGCTCTTCGCTCCGACGCAATATTTTCGAAAAAAAATATCAACGTTGCTGACAAAGAATTTCTCATCTATCTCTCCGGCGGCGATGCGCGCAATATGTTGAATATTTTGGAGGCGGCGATTCTTCAAGAAGGTGATAAGGACGAAATAATTCTTTCAAAAGAGATTTTTGAAAATGTTGTGCAGAAAAAAAATATTGTTTACGATAAAGATGGTGAAGAGCATTTCAATCTCATTTCTGCCTTCATCAAAAGTATTAGAGGAAGTGATCCGGACGCCGCGGTTTATTGGATGGCGCGAATGCTTGAAGGCGGGGAAGACCCTTTATTTATTGCGCGCAGAATGATTATCCTCGCTTCAGAAGATGTAGGGAATGCCTCGCCAAACGCTCTTCTTTTAGCTGAAGCTTGTTTTTCGGCAGTGGAGAAAATCGGCATGCCGGAATCAAGAATTATTCTTTCGCAATGTGCCACGTATTTGGCATCATCCGCAAAAAGTAACGCTTCGTATATTGCTATCGAAAAAGCATTCCAGGATGTTAAAGGGAAACCGTTGTACAAAGTTCCGCTCCACTTGCGCAACGCTCCTACGTCATTTATGAAAAATCTTGGTTACGGAAAAGAGTACAAATACGCCCACGATTTTGAAGATCATTTTGTGGAAGAGAATTATTTCCCGGAGGAGATGAAGGGAACACAATATTATTTTCCGCAAGAAATTGGACAAGAAAAGAAAATTGCCGAATGGCTGAAATTTCTTTGGAAGAAATTAAAGAAGTATTAGTCCGCCGATTTATAGGCAGACAAAAATTTTCCCCGGTAATTGTTTTACTATCCCTTTAAACTCGAGTGAAAGCAAATTAATTAAGCAGTCGGCAGTAGATAAGCCTGCAAGAATAGCAAGATCGTCGATATGTTTTTCTTCTTGTCCAAGCGCCGCAACAATTTTCTGCTCAAAAAGATTGAGGTTAATATTTATTTTTTGCGCGGTATGCTTGTGTACCACCGGTTTTAACTTAAGTTCTAATTCAAGAAGGATATCTTCGCAATTTTTAACGAGCTTTGCCTCTCCCTTTTGAATCAAGGCATTTGTCCCTTCCGATTGCTTCACTCCTAAATTACCGGGCACTGCAAAAACTTCTCTTCCCTGATCAAGCGCGAAGGCTGCCGTTTGAAGTGCTCCGCCTTGAATGCCCGATTCCACCACGACAGTCCCTAAACTCAAACCGCTGATAATTCTGTTCCGCGTAGGAAAATTTTGCGCGTCCGGCTTTGTGCCCAATGGGAATTCACTTATCAACGCTCCGTTTTCCGGAATAGTTTCATACAGTTTTTTATTCTCCGGCGGATAAACAACATCAAGACCACAGCCCAAAACCGCAAGAGTTCTACCTCCGTTTTGTAAGGCCGTTTGATGAGCGATGGAATCAATTCCTCTCGCCAACCCGCTGGTAACTGTTATTCCGTTACGGGCAAGTTCAGAAGAAAATTTTTCCGCTTGAACTTTTCCATAGGTAGATGGCTCACGCGTTCCCACAATGGCTACCGGAAAATTATCTTTTTTAAGGAGAGTTCCCTTGACATAAATGAGCATCGGTGGATCGTAAATTCTTTTAAGCAATTGGGGATAGGTTTCGTCCAAAAAAGAAGAGACGGAAATCCCTTTGTTCGTAAGAGTTTCATATTCTTTTTTGTAAAGATCAAGTGAGGTAGGGAGTTGACTAAATGAACCAATCAGCTTGCGGGATAAAGCCATCCCGATTCCCTCGACTTTTGCCAGGTCGTTTAGTCCTGCTTCAAAAATATTATCAACTGAATGAAAAGCAGAGAGGAGGTTTCTGATTTTTACGATTCCAATTCCTTCCAGAGAAAGAAGGAAACGAAGCTCGCAAAAGTCTTTAAGAGTTGTAGTCCCCGCCAAGGTTATGCTACTGAATTTGAATAATCAATTTTATCTACTATTGCCACGATAATGGAATGTACGGGAGCGTTCCGATGTCCCAGAATTTGCTGCACCGCATCTCCTTCCTGGACTAATAAAACTGTATCTCCGATACCGGAATCGATAAGGTCAATGGCAACAACGTCTTTTTCACCAATCATGGTGCCGTTTAAATCAACCGGATGAACCACCATCAATTTATTTCCTACGAGGTGTTCGTTTTTTTGGGTGGAGACTACGTTTCCTTTAACCTTTGCCAGGATCACAAGCGTTATTCCTGTTCTTTTGATTCTTTCTTTTTGTACAATATTGAAAGCGGAAAGAGCACCACATAAACAACCAGAAGGAGCAGTGGGGCCAAATAAAGTGAAGTGCTGCTATTCCATGGTTTTACACTTAAGAAATAATAGCCGGCAACTGCCGCAAGAACACTAACGATGAGGAGAACGTAATTGTTTTTTGTCCAATAAATCTCAAATGGAGATGCAAAAACTTTTACTGCTTTTGCTTGATTTTTTTTTCTAACGACCTTTGCCATATCAATCTCGTGTCTAATGAAAAAAATAAACCCAGTGTTGGGGAACACACTGGGTTGTCTGTATAATCTTGCAGACCAGGGGAGAAATCTGCAAGAAAGACTTTGAAAATATAGAACTTCAAAATAACATTGTCAATAATTACTTACTCAGTTGGTAGACGATTTTTCTAATCGTGTCGAATTGCAAATAAGGATATTCCTCGCGAAT
>Ga0172369_10001647_pt1 | contig 32097 bp, 27 predicted proteins | sample LakKiv25m_FD_114539 | JGI IMG/M metagenome (GOLD analysis project Ga0172369, IMG submission 114539) | Freshwater microbial communities from Kabuno Bay, South-Kivu, Congo - kab_022012_11.25m | ecosystem: Environmental > Aquatic > Freshwater > Lake | place: Democratic Republic of the Congo... | reverse complement strand
TGTGTATATACTTCCTGCGTTCGTTCACATTCATGGTTCCCGTTTCGGACATCGTTAGCCTCGGTAACATTTTCTTTTGACCTAACGATACTCCTTCAGTAACATTCTATGTGAACTAACGCGTGCCCCTTCCATTAATCACTACCCTCTGGTAAAATCATACCCCGAAGCGTAGTACCCTTCGCTTCAATTATCTCATTTCGAAAGGGCTTGACAATGAAAGTATTATTAATTAAAGATGTTTACAAGTTAGGACGAGCGGGGGATTTAAAACGAGTTGCGGATGGTTTTGGTCGAAACTATCTGATACCACAAGGATTGGCGGTTCTGGCAACACCCGGGGCATTAAAACAAGCGGAATTCATTCGCGCAAAAGCGTCCGAGCAACGTGCTGTCATTAATAAAGAAATGGGTGGAGTAGCCGAACAACTATTGAAACTCTCCCTGATCTTCCCAGCCCGGGCAGGTGAAACTGGGAAATTGTATGGTTCCATTACCAGCCAGGATATAGTTGATTCCATCCACCAAAAATCAGGTATCGTAATAAAACGAAACCATGTGGATATGCAACCCTTGCGAGTTCTAGGCGAACACACCATTCAGATCCGACTGACCATGGATCTCATTCCTGAGTTAAAAGTCATTGTTTACCGTGAGGGTGAAGCAGCACCCAAACCTGGAAATATCAAGACAGATGAGGTGGTTGAAGCAAAGAACGAATCAAAAAATGAGACTTCTGTTGAACTTGAAGTGGAAACCTCAAGCGAAAATTGACATCCATAAAGGATTGGAATATTGAAATATCACCGGTTCCACCATAGAGGGGTGCCGGTGATATTTTCTTATCTGAACCATGTCTGATACACCAGGAAATATTTTAAGAAACAAGCGCGAATCAAAAAACTTGACTGTTGCCCAAGTGGCAAAAGCAACGCGCATTCGGACGATCTACATTCAGGCAATGGATGAAGACAATTTCCCCTCCCTACCTTCCCGTGTACATGCACGCGGATTTTTACGAGTCTATGCCGAATTCCTGGGACTTAACGCCGATGACCTCATCTCCAAGCTTGCTACTGATTTTCAACACCAAAATCTTGAAATAAAAGGAAGGACATTAGAAATACAAGAAGTTTTCCCATCAGTCATCCCAGAGTTGGGGATTCCTTTTCCAGTTAAAGAAACAGTCTCTCAGGAATTAGAAATTACAACATTAGAACCTTCCAATGAAAAAGCTAAAGATGAGGTGGAGGTTTTTGAGAATAGATCGGTCCAACTTTTAGATCAAGAAAAAGCCCTCCCACAATCAAAAAAAATCTTTTCTTCCATAGGCGACAAACTTAGAAATCAACGAGAGGCATTAGGTCTCTCTCTCAGCGAAGTTGAAAAACATTCTCGTGTTCTCAAACGTTACCTTGAAGCGATCGAAGCTGGTGAGTTTGAAAAATTACCATCTTCAGTTCAATCCCGAGGCATGTTATCCAATTATTCACGATTCCTTGAGATCGATACCGATGAAATATTATTACTTTTTGCAGAAGGTCTGCAAGCTCAACTTCAGGAGAGGAATCAATCAGATCCAAGACAATCCGGCTCACCAATGGTTTCCCATCAAAAAATCTCTTCTATCAGGCGTTATGTTTCCATTGACCTCCTGTTCGGAAGTGGATTTATTATTTTATTGATCTTCTTTGCTGTCTGGGGAACCGGAAAGGTCATCGATCTTTACAATGCACCAGCATCCATCAGCAGCTCAGCATCGATATCAGACATTATCCTTACGCCAATACAATCTGCAACGATTGCAGGAGATGAAGATACCACCCAAACTGTCTCCTTAGGTACCAGTACCCCTGGCTTAGATGCAACCCCAATCACAGAAATCCCTGCCAATGTTCAAGGTCAGGTACAGGTTTACGTGGTCGTTCTTCAAAGGACCTGGCTTAGAATTACTGTTGATAATAAGGTATCACTGGAAGGAAGAGTTGAGCCAGGAAATGCATATTCATTTAATGGCAATATCCAGGTGCAGGTTCTCACGGGGAATGGTGCGGCATTGCAAATAATCCATAACCAAACAGACCTCGGTGTTATGGGCGCTCTTGGAGAAGTAGTTGATAATATCTATACCCAAAATTCAATCATCAAGCCTACCGCAACCATTACTCCAACACCAACAATTACACCCAAACCCAGCATGACCCCGCGATTCACCAGTACACAAATTCCCTGAGCCCCCCCCCCTTACCTTTCATGTTTATTAATATAAAGATTGATGTAATATATTATGATACCGATGCAACATCTGAAAAGAAATTTTATTAGGATCGAATAATTATGGAACAAAAAACATTTCACCTAGTTTCCCTGGGTTGTGCAAAAAACACAGTTGATTCGGATTCCATGGCCCAATTATTAGTCCAGGAAGGATTCCAGCCCCTGGATGATCCGGAGGATGCCAGTGTTCTGATCGTAAATACGTGTGGATTCATCAGTTCCGCCCGCGAGGAATCTTATGCTGTATTGCGCGAGTTAGCTGAGAATAAAAATCCAGGTCAATTATTGATCGCAGCAGGATGCTTAACCCAACGCTACGGCAGAGATGTAGCCCGTGATGTTCCGGGAATTGATGGGATTTTAGGAACACGGCGCTGGATGGATATCGTCCAATTGATCGGTCAAATCCGACAGGGACCACACCCGGAACCATTGTTTCATTTACCCGATTCACTTACAGTCGGGACGGATGAAGGTAATACCCTGCGGGTCAGCGTGGCTCGAACCAGCGCCTATCTAAAAATTGCTGACGGATGCCGGCGACCATGCGCTTTCTGTGCCATCCCCCTCATCAAAGGAACAGCCGTAAGCCGTCCGATGGATTTGATCATCGATGAAGCGAAGGAATTAAGAGCTGGCGGGGTTCGAGAGATCATCCTGATCGCTCAGGATACCACGGATTATGGTCATGATCTTGGAATGAAGGATGGTTTGGCGATCTTACTTGAGAAGTTAACTGACGAAGTTCCCGGTTTGGATTGGGTCAGGGTGATGTATGCTTACCCGGGTTATGTAACAGATCGTTTGATCGATTGCATGGCTTCCAGGCCAAATGTCCTTCCATATCTGGATATGCCTTTGCAGCATGCCCACCCTGAAACACTTAAACGCATGCGGCGCCCGGCAAATATTGAATGGGTCCATAATACCATAAGCAAGATGCGTTCTACGATCCCGGATCTTGCCATTCGAACGACTTTTATTGTTGGGTATCCGGGAGAGACCGAAGATGAATTCCAAAGCTTGTTGAATTTTGTTTCAGAAATTCGTTTTGATCGGGTGGGAACGTTCAAGTTCTCTTTTGAACCCGGCACTTTCAGCGAACCACTCGGTGACCCAATCCCCGACGAGGTCAAAGAAGAACGCTATCAGCGGTTGATGGAAACCCAGCAAAGTATCTCATTACAGATAAACCAGGGAATCGTTGGAAAAACCCTGGATGTTCTTATCGAAGGATATGACCAGGGTTTATCAATAGGTCGTTCATTCAGGGATGCTCCCGAGATAGATGGGTTGGTGATCGTTGAAGGCAAAGCAAGACCAGGACGGATCGTCCCGGTCAAGATCACAGGTGCCATGGCTTACGATTTGACGGGAAAATTAGCTTAAGGCGTTGGTACTTCTGTCGGGGGTGTTACCAAAGGGTCCACAGTTGGCGTTGGGGTTTCCCCCGTCGGGACTGCTGTCGGATCGGGTCGATTCTGTTGATCACATTTCGCCTGGGCATAATTGGCTGTGGGTATGACCAGGGGATTATCCTGGTTGGAGATCAATAAACCAGTCTGATAATATTGGCTGGCGTCACAGTATTCCTTGTTGTTGAGCAATGAATCTGCATAAATGATGGAAGCATAGCGATACCGTTGCATGGATGTAAAACAAGAAGAATCCATCAGGTAAGGCATGTTTACATAAAGTTGATCGAAATAATAAAGAACTTGTGTCCAATCGATCTCCCAAAAACTGGCACCGGTTATATACAATCGTGCCCAGTTACGTATGCCCTGAGAAAAATTATCCAGAGGACCAAACCGCTCTGCCAGAGTTAGATCATAAATTCCACCTTCAAGACTGACGGCTTTGCAGTCCTGGTTAACGATCTTGGACTGACCACGCTGGATCAGAGCAATATAATACATCCCATCAACTTCCACGGTTTTATAGGTTACATCAACCTTCCTTAATGCGTCCAAATTTTCGAGGGCTACATTCCAATCCTGGGCTGCGATGGAGGTTCGAGCCTGTGCATATATTGCTTCCACCCCTCGCAGATCTGGGGTTGGAGTGAATATAGGTGTAAGGGCGGCAGTGTTAGTTGGCGACAGGCTTAGCTTTAACAAGACTTCCACAAGCTTATCCTGTGCCCCTGGATAATTTGGATCTTGTTGAATGACAAATTGGAAGTTCTTTAATGCCACTTGATATAATCCACTATCCATGGCTTTTATGCCCATCTGGAATTGCTCATCCAGTTGTTGATTCGCCAACAAAGATGCTGCGTGTCGTCGATCCCCCAAACCGGATTGGTAACCTAAGAACAATCCAATCAACATGATTATAAAAAAGACCAGGATCGTGATCCATAGTGACGAGCGCTTTTTTACAGGTTGAACAACTGCATTTGGTTGTGTGTCATTTATTTCAGTCATGCTTGAATTATACTCCACGCAAAATATCTGGGAACAGAAGAATTAGGATTAATGGAGGGTGCAATAATCCGATACCTATCACAATAATTAAAGGTGGAACAACAGACGCATTTCCGGTAAAACAATTGGGGCGGCAACACACGCACCAATTATCATCCCCACCAGTGCTGTGAGGTATCCAGGACCAGGAAGATAAAATGCCAACGCATAGGTAACCGAGCCACTCAGGACTGCTGCCAACAATCCACGACCAAGGGCATACCGAATTTCTAGATTCTTTTCGATCCTGCGGATAAGCCAGATAAACAAGATGACCGCCTCGACAGAAATGGCTAATTCCGATATTGCGATGGCAGGAGCCCCCCCCACCTTTGGGAAATATTTAACAACAATAAATCCGAAGATCAAATATATAAATATCCGGATAACAACTCCATAAAGAGGAATGATCGCTTCTTTTCTAGCATAGAACGAGCGTGCCAAAACTTCCTGGATGGCATAGCCAGTCAAAACCAGCAGATAAGCTCTTAATGTCCAGGTCAACATATCAATCCCACTTTCACCAAAATTAAACGCAAGATCAAGCAAGGGTCGAATTCCAGCGATCATGATCGCTGCTATTGGCAATGTTATGACGATCAGCACCCGCATTGCTTTTTCTATAATATCCTTGAATGCGCTCCATTCCTTTCGAGCAGCATGTTCTGCCAGAGTAGGCAATATCGCTGTGGCGATGGCTGTCCCGATCAATGTTTCAGGGACTTGCATGATCATCCAACCATAGGTCAGCGCGGACGCTGCTCCGATCATGCCCAAACGTGATGCAAAATTATCCCTGGCAATGAACATCAATTGAATGAAAAACATGGTCAACAACCGTGGTCCCACGACCTTAAACACTTCGATCACTCCTGGATGGCGGAAATTAACAACCGGATTCCATAGGAATTTGTACTTTATTAAACCGGGTATTTGGATTGCCAGATGGAGGCAGGCTCCAAGGATCACTCCATATACCAAACCATGAACACCCAAACCAAGTGCGGGCAATGTAATAAATGCGAATCGGTAGGGTTCGGTTGGAGAAAAGATCAATACTCCAATTATCTGCCCAAGGTTGTAAAAGATAGGTGCCAATGCGGGAAATAAAAAGTGCTGATTGGCCTGTAGACCAGCCATGACTAATCCACTGATCGAAAAAATGCAGGTTGCGATCAAATTTAACCGCATCAATTGTGCGATCAAGTTCTGTTGCTGGAGGTTAAAACCCGGTGCGATCCCTATTTGTGAACGAACGATCGGTTCGGCAAAGATCGCCACCAATACTGCCAAGCTGGCAGTAACAAGGAAGGCTAGATTGGCAACCCTTGAAAAAAGGTCCCAGGCAGCCTGCTGACCACGCGTGGAGAGATACTCAGATAGGACCGGGATGAATGCCATTGCAAAGGCGCCACCTGATATCAACGCAAAAAGTAGATCGGGCAAATTATTTGCCACATTAAATGCATCCAGTTCAAAAGTCAATTTGTACTGGCGCGCAATAAGGATGGACCTCCCAAACGCTATGATCTTATCCAACCCAAACAGAAAACCTAGCATGAGCGAAGTGCGGGTCAGGTGGGAGAATTTTCGCATAAGGTTATAATTTATATGTTATTCCAAACTGCCGATCTCAGCTTCAACAGTATCAAGGATCTCGCCTGATCTGACCAATTCCATCATTTTATTGTGGTCAATGTGAAGAGGTCTGTCCACGTCCAGGTGACTGACATATTTTCGCACAACATCGCGGGCGATTTTAACTCCCCTTCCCGGAGTGAAATCACGAAAATCAAGACCCTGTGAGGCAGCCATGAATTCAATCCCCAAGATGCCAAACGCATTATTCATGATCTGTCCATTCTTCAATGCTGTGTTCATCCCCATGGATACGAAATCTTCCTGGTCGGCGGCAGCCGGGATGGATTGGATGCTGGCAGGGGCGGATAGGATCCGCTGTTCAACGATCAACATGTCTGCAGTATATTGACTGAGCATCATCCCTGAGAACATGCCGGCTCCCTTTGTCAGGAAAGGTGGTAATCCCTGGCTTAGGGCAGGGTTGGTCAAACGGTTCAAACGTCTTTCAGAAAGTACGCTGACCATTGTCATGGCAATTCCTGCCATATCCATGGGCAACGATACAGGCGACCCTTGGAAATTTGCACCAGTCAGGGTCAATTTATCGTCGGGGAGGAAGATCGGATTGTCTCCAACCCCATTTAACTCGATCTCCACCTGACTGCGAGCATAAGCGACTGCATCATGGGCAGCTCCGATCACCTGAGGGGTTGAGCGCATCGAATAAGCATCCTGCACCTTGGTTTTCACTTTCCCAGTTACCAGGTCAGATCCGGAAATGCATTTCATTATGGAGCTGGCTGAACGAATTGCTCCTTTAAAACCTCTCAGGGTATGTACCCGTGAATCATAAGGTTTCAAATTAGCCAGTAGTGCTTCCAGAGAGATCGCACAGGCGATCTCAGCTTGTTTCAACCAGCGATTCATATCATAGAGGTTTAATGCACTTATGGATGTCAGCAGATTGGATCCATTGATCGTAGCCAGACCATCCCGCGCTTGCAAGTTTGGAATATTGATATTAGCTTTCTGCATTGCTTTACTGCCTGATAATCGTTCGCCCTGATACCAGGCTTCCCCTTCCCCCATTAAAAGCAGCGCAATCTGGGACATGGGAGCCAGATCACCACAAGCACCCACCGAACCTTTCTGGCAAACAACCGGGGTTACTCCTTTGTTTAGCATTTCAACCAGGGTTTGGGTTATCACTGGTCGGCAGCCTGAATTTCCATGGGCATGGACATTAATTCGGGCGATCATAGCTGCCCTAACCTGTTCGACCGGAACCGGATCGCCTATCCCGGCGGCATGGTTATAGACCAGATAGCGTTGGAATTGAGAAACTTGTTCATCGTTTAGAACGACTTCGGAGAATTCGCCAATGCCGGTATTGACCCCGTACATGATCTCGTGCGCGTCAATTTTTTCTTCCAGCATACTGCGGCAAGTGGTCATCCTGGCCAAAGCATCTGGATGCAACTCAACTTTCTCGCCAAAACGAGCGATCTGAACAAGCTTTTCTATGTTAAGGTCGGTCCCATCCAAATCGATAGTCATAAAGTACTCCTTAATTTTTCTCAATTACCAATTTCAGATTGCCTGGTCTAAAGACAAGAATTGATTAACGATAGCAAAACTGTTCCATTACTATGACGATTATAATATGACTGTTGAAAAAAAGAGAAACTGCAATGCAAATTAATTATCCACTGACATTTATTGATCCTGGAAATCGCAATAAGATCCTGATTCTCTTTTTTCCGCAATAATCTTGATTTTTATCGTTTTAAGATTCCTGGATATCCCTCTACGACATCTGCTGAACATTAAGGGTTGTATCATTTGAACTTGCAGGGTCTCAGGAAAAAACCGAACAGATCCTTGCATCCTGGGACACAATAGACAGATTTATTCAGCCTTCGAACCAGGATTTGAATTTCTATTTTATGGTTAATTTTATAACATTCATCAGCTTGATATGTCTGATGGCATCTGAGCGTTACGCTGGATGGGTCTCAAACCTGGAGAACTTTCTGGGTTGGGGAGGTTTTCCTGAAGTATTATTCAAGTCAATCGTAATTATTAATATACGGATCTTCCTGTACAAAGGTGCCACAAATACTTGTCCCATCCTGGAGAATTGATCTGCCAGATCCAAATTCCTTTTGTTAATATCGGATTTATTATATGGATTAACGGGATATATCCATCCAAAAAAGAAAAGGTCTTGATTTCGATCAGGTCTGTTATCCTTTCAAGCAGATTCGTAATAAGTCATCCTCCTAAAAAATAAAACTCCGCCGGGTTGCGGCGGAGTTTCTTATTGTCGGTTGATAGTTATCTTAGAGAATTACTACTTCGGCTGCCTGAGGACCTTTTGCGCCCTGCTCGACTGTGAATTCAACCTGCTGGCCTTCCGTTAAGTTACGGAAACCATCACCCTGGATTGAAGAGTAATGGACGAACACGTCTGGGCCATTCTCGCGTGCGAGAAAACCATAACCCTTGGTGCCGTTAAACCACTTGACCGTTCCGATGATACGTTCTGACATTGTGTTTGCTCCTTCTAGCAAAAAGAAAAAATGGTGATGATGTCGCAGTTCCATCGGACGTTCTTAACAAAAACACCCGTGCTTCGTGCCACGGGCTTCCGTTCTTTAATCCAACGCGAACTTACTGGCATCTTACAAAACTAATCATACAGGTAAATATAGATTTAGTCAAGGATATTTCATTAATAGTTTATAAACATTTTGGTCGGATACAAGACAGGTTATGAAGTATTATTAAGACAACATTCCAATCAAGGAGAAAAAAAGAATTCAAAACTCCCTGTTACAGACAATTATCAGATCCAATTTTTAATCAGAATTTTTCAAAGCGAGAAATTTTTGAGGATACAATGCTTTCTTTTGAATTTCAGATTTCGCGATTCGCGATCAAAAAATATCAGGTCGATCAAAGTGATTTTTTATCAAATGGACACCTAATAATCTCAGATTTGAAGGTTGCTCGTGAATTTAGTGAACAACTGAGCCTTGTGACTGGCAATAGAGTCCCGGTATCGGAAATTTATGCCCTGGGATTGATCAATGAGATCCAGCATATCATCGTCAGAAATTATGCACAGGAGAAAAATTTATCCTTAAAGACTGTTTATCGGAATCTGGAAAAAACTTTTGGCAAGACAATATTGCGGAGTTCGCAAATTCGATATTTGAGAGAATTTCCATCTTCATCAATACGCCTGGATCAACAACATCCAACGGACTATTTAGAGAAAACCAATATACCCGGATCAGTTCTGGAAGATATGTACCTCACCCACATCATAAATCTAAATCCAGCAGCTCAAAAGTATAAGGACCTGTTTGATGAATCTGATCTTATAAGATCAGACAGGTACCTGGATATTCTCGAAAAAATTCCCGAGTTTTTTGACCCAGACAAAACCATCAGGGGAGGAAATAAGAGCGAATCGCTCCAGGAAATTCTTCTCCAACCCGCTTTAAACTCACCCAATTCTCTTACAGGGCAATTGGAGTTTCTTCTAAAAAAGTGGAGGAAGATCCTCGGTGAAGATATCGTAAATCGCTTACTGCAAGGTCTGGACCTGGGGCGGGAAGAAGTCATTCATAATACGAGCACAGGTGGACCCAATGGCAAAACACCTATTTTGGAATTTTCCAATAATGCGCCAGAAAAGGAACAATTCAGTCTGGACAAAGACTGGATGCCGCAACTGGTTTTGATTGCCAAGAACAGTTATGTTTGGCTCGACCAGCTTTCAAAAAGCTACCATCGTACGATCAAAACTTTGGATCAGATCCCTGATGAAGAGCTGGATAAATTGGCTCGTTTTGGCATCACGGGGCTTTGGTTGATCGGTCTATGGGAACGCAGCCGCGCATCCAGGCGCATCAAACAAAAAATGGGAAATCCCGATGCAGTGGCGTCTGCATATAGTTTGATGGATTACCAGATCGAGGAATCGTTGGGAGGTTGGCAGGCACTTGAAAATTTACGGCAAAGAGCCTGGCAAAAGAATATTCGTCTCTCAGCAGATATGGTCCCAAATCATATGGGAATCGATTCAACCTGGGTAATAAAACATCCGAATTGGTTCCTCTCTCTATCCCATTCACCTTTTCCGAACTATACATTTAATGGAGAAGATCTATCGAGCTCGGACAGGGTTGGCATCTACATTGAAGACCATTATTATGATAGATCGGATGCAGCAGTCGTATTCAAGCGAGTGGACCATGGAAGTGACTCGGTTCAATACATTTATCATGGGAATGACGGCACTTCCATGCCCTGGAATGATACAGCTCAATTGGATTACCTGAATCCCGAGGTACGCGAAGCGGTAATTCAAACAATCCTGCACGTGGCTCGAAATTTCCCCATAATTCGGTTTGACGCTGCAATGACTCTCGCCAGTAAGCACATACAACGCTTATGGTTCCCTGAGCCAGGACAAGGCGGAGCGATCCCTTCCCGTACAGAACATGGCATGAGTCACGCTCAATTCCAAGCTGCTTTTCCTGCAGAGTTTTGGCGGGAAGTTGTCGATCGGGTGGCACAAGAAGTCCCTGACACCCTTCTACTGGCTGAAGCCTTCTGGTTGATGGAAGGTTACTTTGTACGCACCCTCGGAATGCACCGTGTTTATAATTCCGCCTTCATGCACATGCTGCGGGATGAAGACAACGCCAAATATCGAACAGTGATCAAGAATATTATGGAATTTGATCCTCAAATCCTGAAGCGGTTTGTAAATTTCATGAACAACCCTGATGAAAAGTCTGCAATTGAGCAATTCGGTGATGGCAATAAATATTTTGGTGTGTGCACCTTACTGTCATCTCTTCCAGGTCTGCCCATGTTCGGGCATGGTCAAGTGGAAGGATTCCATGAAAAATATGGGATGGAATATCAACGCGCTTATTGGGATGAAACCCCGAATAGAGACCTGATCGCCGGACACGAATGGCATATTTTCCCACTCCTAAAACGCAGATATTTGTTTACAGATGTTATTAATTTTGTCATGTATGATTTCTTTACGCCAGAATCGCATGTAAATGAAGATGTATTCGCATTTTCGAATGGCATTGGGGGGGGGCTGGGCGATGGATCTGGTCAACGTGCTTTGATCATTTATCATAATAAATTTGCAGAGACCAAAGGCTGGATCAGGACTTCAATTTCATTCATGGATAAAAAAAGTGGCCAATTGACCCAAACCACATTAGGTCACGCACTTGGATTGCAAGCCAATACAGGAAATTTCACGGTCTTTCGGGATCTGGAAAATGGATTGGAATATATTCATCCCAGTCAAACTCTGGCAAGCGAAGGTCTGTATTTTGAACTAAAAGCTTATCAACATCACACCTTTTTGGATTTCAGGGAGATCAATGACCCGGAAGGCAAGTGGCAAACGGTCTGCCAGGATCTTAATGGCGATGGATACTGGTCAGTACAAGCAAGATATGATGAATTGTATTCCCACCTAAAAGACGAAATCCCCGAAGAAACCCAGGCAAATAATGGCAACCTGGTTAAAACTGAAAAGAACAAGAAAAGATAAGGCTGTTTGGAAGGACAGCCTCATCTTTTATTATTGATTGTTGCTTTAACGTAGGGAAATTGGTTTCGTTATTAACCCATGGACTCATCTAATGGAATTCAAGTCGCCTTATTATGTTAGACTGTTCATCAACAATAAGACTGAAATAAAATGAGCCAGTGCGCCACCGATCACGAAAAGATGCCAGACTTCATGAAATCCGAATTTTCCAGGAACGAAGTTGAAAATTTTGGTAGCATATACGACAGCCCCAAGTGAATATATAATCCCCCCGACAATTAGCCACACCAATGCACTAATTGGCAAACCAACCATTTGCCGCCAGGCCAAAACACTAATCCAACCCATCAAGATATACATGCCAACATTTAACCAGCGTGGGGACCGGATGTAGAATACCTTGATAATGATGCCCATCACAGCTATTCCCCATATGATGAACAAAAACCCCAGACGCCAAAAACCGGTGAACGCATTCAAACAAATCGGTGTATAAGTTCCAGCGATCAACAGGAATATGGCTGAGTGATCTATTTTGCGCAAAATTTCCTGGATGCGAGGTTTCACTTTCGTTAGATGATACGTGGCACTGGCCGAGAACATTGATATCAGACTGAATATGTATATAAATACTGAAATAATCCTTTCAGTACCAGACCAACCTACGATAAGGAGGACAATTCCTCCCCAAAAAGCACCAATGGCACCCGCCAGGTGCGATAATCCATTAAAAGGTTCGCGTAATTTTGAAAACATATTACCTTCCTTGATCGATGACTTAATTCTCGTTTGAATATAACCTAATTAGATCCAAACAAGCTATAAAATAGCTATCAAAAAGCCATCAATCTGATCTTTTAACAGGCAGGACTACCTCACCTGTTCCCATTACAATGACCTGTACCGCCCCACTAGTTATTTCAGCTACATCCTTTTCAAACGGGATCTTATTCTTGGATGGAAGAACGGCTGTCAGGGTTACATCAGATCCAAATTCCTCACTTTTTATTTGTCCTTCATGTTCATACACCAAAAGGCGTATACGGTCTACATATGGATAGGTGTAGGTCAATCGGACAGTATGAGCCATTATCTTTTGAGACCTGGATACCTCGCCAATAACAATTCTCACAGCGTCTCCATAGGCTCGAACAAGACCTCCGATACCCAGATTGGTGCCTCCATAATAACGGGTTACCACCACAACAACATCTCCTAATCCACTCCCTTGAAGGACAGCCAGGATTGGTCTGCCACTGCTGCCGGAAGGTTCACCTGCATCACTGCAATGAGAAATTTGTGATGCTCCGTGCCCAATGATGAAGGCAGGGACATGGTGACTGGCATCTGGAAATTCTTTTTGGATCCTGCTAATAAAGGCACGGGCAGCCTCCACACTGGGAGCAGGAGCAAGCGTAGCTATGAATCGGGAATTGAGTATTTTAATTTCCCGCCGGATCTCTTTGGCAGGAACTAGTAGTTTATCTTTTGTATTCATCAACCCAGTTATTACTCATGAATAAGTAATCATTTAGCTGCAACTTTTAAGGACTTATAACATCAATATTATATGTTGAAATCTTACAAGACAATTGACTTGAAATGGGTCAATATTTATTGAAAAATAAACCCCAATCCTCTAATCTTTAGATAAGCAGCAGGCAAAATAACGATAAGGAGAAAAAAAATGACCGACAAGATTGGATTCGAAGTAAATATCAAGGAACCTTTTGATGCTGCCTTGCAGAAGCTTACGAATTTACTGAAAGCGGAAGGTTTTGGAATTCTTACTCATATTGATGTAAAACAGACACTCAAAACCAAACTGGATGTAGATTTTCACCCATATGCCATCCTTGGCGTTTGCAATCCATCCCTTGCCCACCGGGCTTTGATTCTAAATCCTGAGGTAGGCTTATTGTTACCCTGCAATATTACATTGGAAACAGAACCTGATGGCAGCACAACATTTCGGATCGCAGATCCCGAGAAAATGCTTCAATTCGGAGAGATGGGGCAGGATGAAGAACTGGCAAAAATCAGCCAGGAAGCCCGGTCAAAATTGCTGAGAGTGGTAAAAAAACCTTTAATATAATTTACACAAAATGAGATGAACTATGAACTATATCTCAATATGATATTAGGCTGATAGCGCTTCTTTTGCCTTCTTAACTGTCTTCCCACGTTCTTCCATATTCAAGATACTCTTGCGAATACGGTAATTTAATGGGGTGACTTCCAACAACTCATCCTCAGCCAGATATTCGATCGCTTCATCCAGACTCATACTGCGCGGTGTTGTCAGACGCACCTCAATATCTTTGTTTGAGGAGCGCATATTGGTCAGGTGTTTCTTTTTACAGACATTGATGGTCAAATCACCCGGTCGGGAATATTCACCAACAACCATTCCATCATAAACTTCCACACCTGCGCCGATGAATAAAGTGCCCCGTTCCTCTGCATTTTTTAATCCAAATGTCGTAGTGACGCCTGCCTCCCAGGAAACCAGAGAACCATTTGAGCGGGATGATATTGGGCCGGCCATTTCATCATAACCATGGAATATGGTATTCATGATCCCATTTCCACGAGTTGCGGTTAAGAATTGGTATCTAAAACCCAACAATCCTCTGGTTGGCACAATATACACCAGTTGAACATTCCCATCTCCATTGTCCTGCATGCTTTGCATCCTGCCGCGGCGCATTCCCAACATCTCAACCACAACGCCAACAGTATCCGGACTGGTATCAATATGTACTTCTTCAAATGGTTCCAGGAAGCTGCCATCTTCAGCTGTGCGCGTGATCACTTCGGGACGGGAGATCTGAAATTCGTAACCCTCCCGACGCATGGTCTCGATCAGAATGGCAAGATGGAGTTCACCGCGCCCAGACACCAAAAAAGTATCCGTTGAATCAGTTTCATTCACCCGCAAGGATACATTGGTTCGCAATTCATCAAATAGCCGTTCCCGTAATTTCCGGGATGTTCCCCATTTACCTTCCTTCCCTGAAAACGGCGATGTGTTAACTCCAAAGGTCATTCGCACTGTTGGTTCTTCCACGTAGATGGGAGGAAGCGCTACAGGATTATCCCGATCTGCCAGGGTTTCACCGATCGAAATACCATCAAGTCCAGCCAAAGCAATGATCTCTCCTGCCCCGGCCTCTTCAACTTCTACGCGTTCCAATCCCCGAAATACATAAAGATAACGCGCATTCTCAGGCAAAATTTCACCATCGATTTTTATTCTTGCCATGGATTGCCCGACTTTGAGAGATCCTGCAAATATTCGTCCCAGGGCAGTAACACCTCGATAGTCATCGTAACCCAGAGTGCTGACTAGCATCTGAAAAGGAGCATCCAGATCCACTTTTGGAGCCGGGATCTGGTTGAGAATAGTTTTAAACAATGGCTGAAGATCGGGACCCAATTCCGGAGTAAGGCTTGCTTGAGCAGTGGTCGCCTTGGCATATACTACCGGAAATTCCGCTTGCTCCTCGGTTGCTCCCAGCTCGATAAACAGGTCGAATGTCTGGTTTAATACCCGACCGGGTTCTGCATCCTTCCGGTCAACTTTGTTGATCACAACGATGGCTTTATGCCCTTTTTCAAGGGCTTTTTTCAAAACAAAACGAGTCTGTGGCATGGGTCCTTCGGCAGCATCCACCAACAGCAGGACACCATCAACCATATTCATCACTCGTTCAACCTCCCCACCGAAATCAGCATGGCCGGGAGTATCAACAATATTAATTTTCACCTGCTGCTTACTGTCCGGATCCCACAAGGAAATGGCTGTATTCTTGGACAGAATGGTGATACCCCGTTCACGCTCGAGGTCATTTGAATCCATGACCCTTTCAGCAACTTGTTGATTATCGCGAAAAGTATGGGATTGACGTAATAATCCATCCACAAGTGTTGTTTTACCATGATCAACATGGGCAATAATGGCAATATTTCTTAAATCTTTACGTTCAGTTATCATAATATAGACTCTTCTTTAACACATAAAATTACCTCGACCAAATTGGCCGAGGCGGTAGTCCGGCTTACATATAAATCAGTTTATCAGATTGTCCCTGTTTTGTATAGGTTCAAAATTGCCCCTGTTCAAAATTGCCCCTTGTAAAGACGCTGTAGCAGCGAGTATAATTCTAAGGCAATTTTTGGTAAATTTTCCACAATCGTGGTACTAACAAGGAGTATTTATATGTCCGGACACAGCCATTGGGCAACCATTCGCCGAAAAAAAGGTGCAGCGGATGCCAAGAGAGGGCAAGCATTTACACGCCTGGCACGGGAGATCTCTATTGCTGCCAGGGGTGGCGGAGATCCCAATAACAATTTCCAACTTTCACTTGCGGTTGAAAGGGCTCGTGCTCAAAACATGCCCAAAGAAAGCATCGAACGTGCCATCAAACGTGGAAGTGGAGAAGACAAGGATGGCGTTGTAATTGAAGAGATCACTTATGAAGGCTACGGCCCCCAGGGTGTTGCATTGATCATTGAATGTGTAACTGATAACCGGAATCGCTCAGTCTCCGAGATACGCCATCAACTAAGCCGTGCCGGCGGCTCAATGGCTGAAAATGGCGCAGTCAGCTGGCAGTTCAATCGTGAAGCTTATTTCTACTATCCTGCCAGTATGTTAAATTATGAAAAATCATTTGAACTAGCTGTTGAATCCGGAGCAGATGATGTGATCGAAGATGGCGACATGATCGAGGTCGTTGGTCCGGTCGAATCATTCAATACTCTTAATAAATCATTACGTGAGGCAAATGTTTTTCCTGAAGATTCGGGGCTTCGTATGGTTGCCAAACAGGAGCTTGAATTGGATCTGGATCACACTCTGCAGGTTTACCGCGTCATCGAAGCGATCGAAGAACTTGATGATGTCCAGGATGTTTATCACAACTTAAAACTCTCTGATGAGGCTATGGCAATTCTTGAGGAAGAATAAACATGACCTTGATCCTGGGGCTGGATCCGGGTACTGCGACCACAGGTTATGGCTTGGTAAATGAAAATATAGGGGGAGGATTGGAAGTTATTGAATATGGCACAATCCAGACACCTGCTGGAATGCCAGACCCCGAACGGCTGGTGATCCTCCATCAGCGAATGCGCGAAATAATCCTTCTCCATCGCCCACAGGGGAGTGCGGTGGAGAAGTTGTTTTTTCAAAGAAATGTTCGTACTGCCATTACGGTCAGCCAGGCACGCGGCGTCATCCTGGTTGCCCTGGCCGAAGCTGAACTCGAAATTGGTGAATATACGCCGAATGAAATAAAACAGGCTGTAACTGGTTATGGCAGCGCAGATAAGCAACAGGTGCAGGAAATGGTGCGAATTTTGTTGGGATTGGAAAAAATCCCCAAACCGGACGATGCCGCGGATGCACTGGCTGTTGCAATTACACACCTGCACACAAATCGATTTTAGATTCTAGAGTGACAGAATTATCGTTCTATTCGTGAGATTCCCATGATATCTACGTTGCGCGGTCAAATCATTCAACTGGAAAAAAACGCTATCATCCTGGAAGTTGGGGGAATAGGCTTTCGCCTATTGGTTCCACAACCAATCCTGGGGAGGGTTAAAGTTGGCGAGAATATTATGTTTCAAACCCACCTTTCAGTTCGCGAAGATGCATTGACTCTTTATGGCTTTGAAACGATCATTGACAGAAGCCTTTTTACGATGTTACTGGGTGTGGATGGTGTTGGACCTAAAGCTGCCCTTGCAGTGCTTTCCACATTGGATTATGAGACAGTTCAAACTGCTGTTCACAATGATCAGGATGAACTCCTGAACAGAGTCCCTGGTGTTGGTAAAAAAACTGCCCAAAAGATCATCCTGTATTTGAAAGACCGCATGAAACCGGTCAGTGGATTGGAACAAATTGCATCCATGTCCGATGCAGATTCTGAAGTACTGGCAGCATTGATCTCACTTGGGTACAGTGTTGTCGAAGCCCAACGCGCCATCCAAAATCTACCTAAAGATGCCCCCGATAACGTGGAAGACCGCTTAAGATTAACTTTACAAAACGTTTAACCATGTCTTTAATCAGTGCGAACAACCTTTCAAAATCCTACGGCCCAGTGGATATATTTTCCAATCTGAGTTTTTCTGTGCCACATGGTTCCCGTCTGGCACTGGTCGGTCCAAATGGAATTGGTAAGACAACTTTACTTCGCATTTTGATCGGGGTCGAAGAATCCACCAATGGAAGTGTGACCCGTGCAAAGAATTTGAGAATTGGATACCTGCCTCAGGAAGCTGAATTTGATATGGTGGGAACTGTCTGGGAAGCCTGCCTGTCAATTTTCTCGGATCTCCAGATCATACAATCTGAGCTTACCCGGTTGGAAGCACTCATGGCTCAAAAAGATCATGCAGAACAGGCATTATCCAGGTATGGTCCCTTGCAACAGGAGTTCGAACGGAAAGGTGGGTATTCATATCCCACCCGCATACGCCAGGTGCTGACTGGTCTCGGTTTTAATTCGCAGGATTATCACATGCCGCTGGAGCATTTATCAGGCGGACAACGAACCCGCGCTTACCTGGCAACACTCCTGCTTTCGGATCCGGACATCTTACTGCTGGATGAGCCGACGAATCATCTCGATATTGCTGCTGTGGAATGGCTGGAAGGATATCTCAGCCAATGGGAAGGTGCCGCAGTCATGGTTTCCCATGACCGTTATTTTCTTAATAAAGTTTCCAATGGCATTCTTGAAATGACTGCTGTAGGAACAGAAACTTATAAAGGGAATTATTCTGCTTATATCGAGCAACGCACAGCGCGCTGGGAACGGCGACAGGAAACCTTTCAATCGGAAAAAGAGAAATTAATTAAAGAAGTTGAATATATCAAGAAGAATATTTCTGGTCAAAACACTCTCCAAGCAAAAGGTAAATTAAAAAGACTCACTCGCATTGTTCAAGCGATTGAGCAGGTCGGAATGGACCAAGTCTTGTCCAAATCCTGGCTGCAATTAAGTAATGAAGTCGTTAATTCCACTTCCCCATTTGGTGTGGAAGAGGCCGAACGTCGTGTCCGCTCCCTGCATTTGCCCGACCATCGCCCTCCCCGGTTGAACCTGCGGATCCAATCCCAACAACGTTCAGGTGAACTGGTCATTCGAACAAGGAATTTACAAGTGGGTTTCCCTGAGAAATTCCTGTTTGAAGCGCCTGATATCGAATTGCGACGCGGTGATTGTGCTGCCCTGATCGGACCGAATGGCGCTGGAAAAACGACTTTCTTAAAGACCTGTCTTGGACTAATAAAACCGCTGAGTGGTGAAGTGCTTTTGGGTGCAAGCCTTCAAATCGGATATTTTGCGCAGGCACATGAAGGATTGAAACCTGAAAATACACTGATCCAGGAAATTCAATCAGTGGTTGTCAACATGTTGCCAAATGAAATTCGTAATTATCTCGGCAGGTACCTTTTTTCCGGAGATGACGTTTATAAGACTGTTGAAGTTTTATCAGGTGGGGAACGTGGTCGTCTAGCCCTTGCCAAGTTGGCATTATTGGATACTAATTTACTTCTACTAGACGAACCCACCAATCATCTGGATATACTTTCGCAAGAAATATTGCAAGAAGTACTGGATGAATATCACGGTACTATTCTTCTGGTAACACATGACCGATACCTGATCGATGCACTGGCCACCCAGATATGGGAAGTGGAAACCGACGAATCCCACTTATCGGTGTTTAATGGAACTTACAGCCAGAGGAAAGAAGAGTATGAAAGATTAGCCAATTTGCGATCAGCAATTTCTGATCAAACAGTCAACCAGGTTAATTCTGATAAAACAAGAGCCCGGCGCAATTCATCATTCACAAAGGATGAGCGCCGAAAAATCGCCCAGTTACAAGAACTAGAAAATGCAATTTCAGAGATCGAATCCAAACTTGCAGAAATTGGGCGAAAATTGGAAAATCCACCCAGGGATACAGTGTTGGTACGCAAATGGGGAAACGAATATTCTGACTTGCAAAAGAAAATGGATGAAAAGCTAAGTGACTGGGAGAGCCTGCATTCATAATACAGGCTCTCCTGATCTTTATAATATCTCTGAATAGTCTTCTTTGGGAAATGGGTTCTTTGCAGGTCCCATGATTTACTTTTTCATTTTTTCGAGAAACTGCACTTCTTCAATTCAAGCAACTTAATTCAAAACTTGATCCGGGTCCTTCACAATTTTCTTGCGATCCAGTTGGATATCTTGCATGGAAATTTCATCCTCGATCGGTTCAAGGTGGGTAAAGACCGCTGCATCATTAAAAAGATCAATGAGATCATGCTCAAGGTCTTCAGCAATATGGTGTCCATCATGCACGGACATATCACCAGGAACCAGAATGTGTATGGAGATGAACCGTCGTGATGCAGATATTCTTGTTCGCAATGCATGGAATTGGATCCCAGTTTGACGATATTTATCCAAAGCATCATCAACCTGTTTCAATTCATTACTTGGTAAGGATCCATCCATCAATCCCGATACTGATCTTCGAATCAAGGTGATCCCTGTCCAAACAATATTGGCTGCCACTACCAAGGCGATCAGAGGATCCAGGATGGTCCAATTGGAGATGGACACAATGATCACTGCCATGATGACACCGAAGGAAGTCCAAACATCCGTCATCAAATGGGCTGAATCAGCTTCAAGGGTGATGGAATTGAATTTTCTCCCTGCCATCTTAAGGATCCGTGCCACAACAAAATTGATGATGGAGGCTGCAACTGACACAGCCAGCCCTATACCCACCTGCTCCAAAGCTTGCGGATGCAATAGTCTATCTATGGCAGTATAGGCGATACTTCCGGCTGCGATCAGGATAAGACTGCCTTCCACACCACTGGAGAAATATTCAGCCTTTGAATGCCCAAACATGTGGCTCTCGTCTTCCGGCCGGGCGGCAATGCTAAGCATCCAGAGTGCCACCATAGCACCTATCAGATTTACAACCGATTCAAGCGCATCGGATAGTAAACCGACAGAACCAGTTAATAAGTAAGCGCCTGATTTTAAACTAATGGTCATTAGGGCTGCAGCAATGGATAACCAGGCAAAACGGGTTAGAGAAGGTCTTTTCAATTTATCCTTATCAGCTACAATTGTGTTTCCTGCCCTTTGGATTAATCATTTTTGATGAAAGCAGAAATGGATCGTAAGCTATTGTTATTCATTGATTATAATTGGTTATAGCAATTCCAAAAAGGAAAAAACTCGAAATCAAGACACATTAATTAAACAATTATGAGCACTGCTTGGCTGAATAATTCATGCGGTAAAGAATTATCCAGAATGAGTAAAACGGAAAACAAATAATTTGAAAAATAGTTGGTTTGAAGGGTGAATTTCAATAATAATGAGGTGATTGCGATGTTAACGATTAAAAGAATCGATACCAACGACAAGGAACTGGTGAAAAAATTTGTAAATTTTTATTATGACCTCTACAAGGATTGCCCTTATTGGGTACCTCCCCTATTTATTGATGCCTACCTGCCATTAAATCGCAAAAAACATCCTTTTTTCACTCACTCAGAAGCAGATTTTTTCCTTGCCCTGAGAGATGGGCAGGTGGTAGGCAGAATTTGTGCGGCTGAGAATAAGCCATTTAATGATTATCACAAAACTCGCAAAGCTCAGTTCTACTTCTTTGACTGTCTCGATGAACAGGAGATCGCTCAAGCACTCTTTGAGGCTGTCTTCAAATGGGCAAAAGATAGAGATCTGGAAAGTGTGGTAGGACCAAAAGGTCTGTCACCATTTGATGGTTATGGGATCCTGGTGGAAGGCTATGATCAGCGTCAAATGATGACCATGATGAATTATAACTATCCTTATTACTCCACATTGGTCGAAAAAATCGGTTTTGAAAAAGAAGTGGATTTTGTATCCTGTTATTTACCGGCTGATTCGTTCCACATTCCCGAGCGAGTTGAACGTATTTCCAAACGTGTGATGGAACGTGGAAAGCTAAGAGTCAAAAAATTTAGCAGCAAAAGCGAGCTTGTGAAATGGGCTCCAAGAATTGGTGAAACCTATAACAAGGCTTTCATCAATAACTGGGAGTATTATCCATTCAGTCAGGGTGATATTGATTTTGCTGTGGATAATGTCTTCATGGTTGCAGATCACCGCTTGATAAAAATTATCCTGCACGAGGAAGAAATTGTTGGATTTCTGTTCGCGTTTCCGGATGTATCTGCTGCCCTTCAGCGTGCACACGGGCGCTTGTTCCCCCTTGGGTTACCGGACATACTCCTGGAGATGAAGAGAACAAAAACCGTGGCAGGAAATGGAATGGGTATTCTCCCTGAATTTCAAGGTTCAGGAGGCAATGCACTCCTGTATTATGAGATGGGTAAAACTCTGCTAGATTTCCAGCAATTTCAGTTTGTTGAAATGACCCAGGTTGCTGAAACAACAAAACAGATGAGGGCTGATCTGAAAAACTTAAATGGAGAAGAATATAAGAATCACCGGGTTTTTCGGTATTCTTTGAAGTAAATCTCGAGTTAATTATTTTTTTGGCAGGATAGGTTTAATAATTAGAAGGAAAGAAGACCAATCTTAGAATTGTTCTTGGATTTTGGAGGAATAACTCTCAGACTCAAGTACAATCCCGTTTTTGAACAATCAATTGGTTCTTTTCAAACCATCTGACTTTGTGAATACTAATTAAGTGTTAATAGAAGCACATATATCAATTACGAATAAATTTTATTATGGGGATTATGAATTAAGTCAGTCCGATTCAGGCAGGCAAATAAAGCACTATGTTCAACGGAGTTCAAGGCATACTGTGAGCAACCAATTTTATTTTCTTTGAACATCAATAAGACTCAACCAATACCCCACAAAAAGAAAAACTGCGCTTCCAATTGTCGCCATACCCAAATTGAGCATTCCAACAGACCAAAAAGTAAATTTTGTTGCAGCACCGACAAAATGACCAACAAAAAACCCCAACCATGCCAGCACCAGCAGCATAATCAAGCGTAAGATACTCCCCCCTTTCCAGAAATGAAATAAAGCTCCATATAAAGTAGATATTACAAATCCCAACAAAAGATTAGGCAAGTTCATGATCATCTCCTAAATTGGACTTTGGGTAACCCTCAGTAAATTTCGTTGATTGTTAATGATCTCGATCTGCTACTATAACATTGTTTCATTTAAATAGATGAACTCTTTGATAGTTCATGATTTGATCTATGCGAAATTACTTTGGACGATCTTGCCTCCCCCCAGGACAACATCCCCATCGTATATGACTACCGCCTGCCCGACAGTGATATCCCGTTGTGGTTGATCAAACCTGACCTGAACTCTGCCATCCCCATGACAGTGGATCTCTGCCCAAGCTTCCTTCGCAGAATAACGGATCTTAACTTCAGCTCGAAAATCAATACCGGGTGATTCACCTGAAATCCAATGCATTTTTTCAACTGTGAGTTCATCCTGCCCCAGCTCTGATTGAAGACCCACGATAAGCCTGTTTGATCCTGGTTGCTTGGCCAGGACATAGAGTGGCTTGGCTGAGGATAATCCCAATCCCTTGCGCTGGCCGATCGTGTAAAAACTAAGACCCTGGTGTTCACCCAAAACCTTTCCACTTTGATTTACAATCTCACCTGGTTTCAGGCTCTGAGGGGCATTTCTTTTAATGAATTCCCGATAATCTTCACCTGCCAGGAAACACAGATCCTGGCTGTCCGGCCTGGAGGCAGTTGGCAGACCCAATTCATCTGCCAGTTCACGGATTTTTTCTTTCGGGAAATCCCCCACCGGAAAAAGAGCTCTACTCAATTGTTCCTGATCCAGGACATGAAGAACATAGGATTGATCCTTGTTCCGATCGACCGCTCGAATTAGTTGTTTACTTTCTTCAGTAAGCTGATCAGATTTTTGCACCTGAATGGACCGTAAGCGGACATAGTGCCCGGTTGCCATAAACTCAGCCCCCATCGCCAAAGCATGCTCCAGTAAGAACTTCCAACGAATGATCCGGTTACAAACCAGGCAGGGATTGGGTGTCGCACCTTGAAGGTACTCCTCCAGAAAATAATTTACCACCGTTGAGCGAAATAAATCCTTTGCAGCCACAACATAGAAGGGGATATCCAATTGAGATGCAACCCGTCTGGCAAGCGCCATCGCATCCGGTGTACAACACCGGTTGGTAGCCTCTTTTCCCGGCTCCGACCACAATCTCAACATCATCCCAACCACATCATACCCTTGTTGCTTTAGAATTGCAGCCGCAACTGAAGAATCCACCCCCCCAGACATGGCAACAACAACTTTAGTCATTGCAGTTTTCGAACTTTCGCAACCAGATCTGGTAAAAGTGCCAGGAATTTCTCAACTTGCTCGACAGTTGAATCCTTCCCGAGGGTTATCCTCAATGACCCTAAACCCCAATCAGACGGTATTTGCAGAAGGTTCATAACTTCGGATGGTTCTGGATTACCTGTTTTACATGCCGAGCCGGATGAACAGGCAATACCTGCCGAATCCAACAATGTTAATAATAAATTTCCGTCCACACCCTTGAAGACGAAGGAACAATGATTGGGCAACCTCTTCTCCGGGTGGCCGGTTAATTTCGAGTCTGGAATATTCTCGAGAACACTACCGATGATCTGGTCCCGCATTGGTTTCACATGAGCAGTTCTCATCTCTCGCTCAACCTCAGCTAACCGCAACGCTTCAGCAAACCCGACAATGTAAGGCACGTTTTGAGTTCCTGCCCGCAAACCAAATTCCTGACCGCCTCCTGTTTGGACCGGAGAAATTGGTGTCCCTTTTCGTACATAAAGGATTCCAACACCTTTTGGTCCGTAAAACTTATGCCCGCCTAACGACATCAGGTCAACTCCCAGATCATCCACACTGACAGGCAGATATGCAGCTGCCTGGACAGCATCTGAATGTAACAATACACCCTTCATTCGACAGATCTCTGCGATCCTGGAAATTGGATTGATCGTTCCTATTTCATTATTTGCCAACATAACCGATACCAATCCGGTGCTAGGGTCGATCGCATTGGCGATCGTCTGAGGCAGGATCATGCCGTATTCATCAACTTTCATCCACTCCACGTCGAATTCATAGGAATCTCGTAATTGTCCGGCTGTTCTGCTAACAGCATGATGTTCAGCCTGGCTGGTGAGGATCTTGTTCCTTCCTTTTTTTTCACGCATTGCAATAGAGACCCCTCTCAACGCCAGGTTGTCAGATTCTGATCCGCAGGAAGTAAAGATTATCTCATCAGGTCTACACTTTAACACTCCAGCTATAGTTTCGCGGGCAGCTTCGATTGCATTCTCTGCTTTTTGCCCATACGTGTGAATAGAAGAAGGGTTTCCAAAGATTTGGTTGAAATACGGAATCATGGCGTGCAATACACGTTCATCCACCGGTGTAGTGGCTGCATAATCTAGGTAAATGGTTTCCTGCATTTTCTCACCTTAATAATAGGATTTTGAGATTATAGCACGTGTAAGAACTTCATAATAATTGCCTTTTGACAATTTCAAATACATCCTGTTATCACCAATTAAAACAAACGGCGCACAAGGGAAACCTTAGTGCGCCGTTAAGGAGGGGAGGAGGAAATAATCTAAAGCATCAATTAAGTCTGGATTTGTCCAGGGATGAAATTTTGAAATCAACTTCCCGTAATGCTTCAATCAAAACTTTACCGTGCTTTCTTAGCACCAGATTTTGCCCCGGGGTAAGCAGGTAATCCCGAAGATCACCTGATTGGGTAACCCACAGGATCCCCTTTTCACATGAGAGTTCGCTTCCAGGTCGAATCCTTTCCATTCTAAAAAAAGCATTCTTATCCAGATGTAGTTTCTCTTTGCGATTTGTTGTTAATTTTAGGTTCATTTTTTTCTCACTTATCTAATTGTTGTCCGATGTCAATAGTATCTCAAAAAAAGAGCAAGTAGTACAGATGCAAATATATGCAATTGTAACCATAACAGTTTATAATATATGTAACTGTATACTAAATTTTCTTCAAAACTGTATTTTTTTCCTAGACTGGAGTGATATGTCGAAACAGGATCAGTACTCAACGGAAAAAGTATATCTCTACGAAGAGATCGCCAATAATTTGCGGCAATCCATCACCCAAGGAACCTTCCTCCCAGGCGAGCGTATCCCCTCGGTACGTCAAATGAGTAATAATAAAAACGTAAGTATTACGACAATACTACAAGCGTATCTATTATTGGAAGAACAAGGGTTGATCGAATCCCGGCCACAATCCGGGTATTATGTCTCTGTCAATAAAAACGTAAAACTACCGGAACCGGAGATCTCGACTCCGAGCAAGGACCCAAGCCAAGTCAGCCTTCATGATCTGATCATGATGATCATGAAAGATACTCAGAACCCAAACCTGGCACAGCTTGGAGCAGCATTGCCGAATCTTGATCTGATGCCTATTGAACAGCTTAATAAGATCATTCACGAATTAAGCAGGCAGGGTGAGCGTGAAATGCATCAATATTGTACACAGCTTGGGTTGGAGTCTTTAAGGATCCAGATCGCCAAACGAGCAATTCATAGTGGCTGTCATATATCTCCGAATGACATTCTGATCACTTCCGGTTGCACCGAAGCGATCGATCTTTGTCTTTATACCATCTGTCGCCCGGGAGACATTGTTGCTGTGGAGGCACCAATGTATTTCGGAACTTTGCAAAGCCTGGAGGTTCATGGATTGCGTGCTCTCGAAATACCCACAGATCCAAGAACAGGTATTGGATTGGATGCACTCAAATTCGCGATCGAACACAACCCAATTCGGGCAGTTATGGTCAGCACAAATTTTAGCAATCCCTTGGGCAGCTGCATGCCTGATGAAAAGAAAAAGGAATTGGTCGAACTTTTGGCAAAACACGACATCCCCCTGATAGACAATGATATCTCTGGAGAAATCCATTTCTCTGAAAAAAGGCCGGTAGTGACGAAATCATTCGATCAAAAAGGGTTGGTCTTGTTGTGCTCCTCTTTTTCCAAGAATATCAGCCCTGCGCTGAGAGTTGGCTGGGTGACTCCAGGACGTTTTAAGAATGTAATTGAGTGGTTGAAATTAACAAACAGTATCGCGACTTCAACATTATCCCAGATGACTGTAGCCCGTTTCATGGAAAGTGGGAAATATGACCATCATCTGCGCAGGTTACGCCGTTCCTACGCAAGTAATGTAACGATGATGTCCCAAGCAGTCATGCGCTACTTTCCACCTGAGACTCGCGTTACACGTCCATCGGGAGGCTTTGTTTTATGGGTGCAATTACCGGAAAAACTTGATTCGCTGGAATTATATAAAGAAGCCTTAAAAGGAGGCATAACCATAACCCCTGGTTATATTTTTTCTCCCACGAATCAATTTTACGATTTTATCCGTCTGAATGCTGCCAATTGGTCATACACGATTGAGCGGGCTCTTAATCGTCTGGGAGAAATGGTATGCAATCAAATTTCCTGATTGATCCATTATCTTAACAGGATCAATTTTAATCATCCAAAACACATATGCAGTGCTCACCTCTGTTATAATACTTTACGTATTGATAATTTCAATAAAATTTTATCCGGGGAAGATCGAGAGTGTAAGCCAGCAACTTGCATCTCTCTATCTTTGAATTAAGATCATACCTGGTTATACAATTAACTGGAGATACATAATGGATTCTAAGATCAATTTTGGAACGGATGGTTGGCGAGGTATGATCGCTGAAGATTACACCTTTAATAATGTCCGAAGATGCGCACAGGGATTCGCAACTTACCTCGATTATACAGGTAAAAAAGGCTTTGAGGTGATCATCGGTCACGATAAACGATTTGCATCTGAATTTTTTGCTGTTGCTGCTGCCGAAGTACTGGCTGCAAATGGTTTAAAAGTTTTATTAACATCAGGACCCACCCCAACTCCCGTTATTTCATATGCAGTTGTCGCACATAGAGCAGCAGGAGCCATTAATATCACGGCGTCGCATAATCCTCCAACAGATAACGGGTTTAAAGTTCGTGATAAAAATGGAGGTGCCATCGCGCCTGAAGGACTCAAGAAGATCGAATCTTTTATTCCCGATGATATTTCCGGTGTAAAACTCCTGGCATATGGTGATGCTGAAAAATCCGGTTTGATCACTAAATTTGATGCTTCAGTGGATTATATAAAACATTTGCAGAATTTGATTGACATTGAACCCGTTAAAGAAGCAGGTTTAACCGTCATGGTGGATGCCATGTGGGGTAACGGCGGAGGTTGGTTCAAAAGCCTGCTTGAAGGTGGCAAGACCCGGGTTATCGAGATCCATAATACCCGCAATCCATCTTTCCCTGAAATGAATCGTCCGGAACCCATCCCGCCGAATATCAATGTAGGACTGCAGGCTACACTGGACAACCAGGCAGATGTCCTTCTCATCCTTGATGGAGATGCAGACCGGGTTGGATTAGGTGACGAGAATGGGATCTTCATCAATCAATTACAAGCTTATGGATTATTGGCATACTACCTCCTCGAAATTCGTAATTTGCGAGGTCCGATCGTAAAAACATTATCCACAACAACCATGTTAAATAAGCTAGGCAAGATCTATGATGTCCCGGTTTATGAAACAGGTGTTGGCTTCAAATATGTTGCTCCCAAAATGCTGGAAGTTGATGCGTTGATTGGTGGTGAGGAAAGTGGCGGGTACGCTTTCCGCGGAAATGTTCCGGAACGTGATGGGATCCTTGCCGGTCTCTACTTTCTCGATTTCATGGTAAAAACAGGTAAAAAGCCATCAGCCTTATTAAAGATGCTTTTTGAAAAGGTAGGAGGTCCTCACTACTATGATCGGATCGATACATCCTTCAAAGGTGATAGAAAATCTCGTGAAGATCAAATCCTGGCATCCAAACTGGCCACGATTGGTGGGCTTAAAGTTGTAAAACTAGTAACCGTTGATGGTTTTCAATTCATCCTCGAAGATGGAGGCTGGATGTTAATTCGCTTCAGTGGCACCGAACCGATCATGCGTGTTTATTGTGAGACGATGCATTCTGATAAAGTACAGGCAATTCTGCAAGACGGACTTAAAATTGCCGGTATCAATTAGGTTGTAATTGGCTGTTTATTAATATGATTATTGTATTTTTTCTATATAGTGTGTAAAGTTTCAGTAACAGGTTGAATGATTATTCAAACAACCTTCAGTAAAAGATTATAATGGACGTGAAATGCCTTTGGAACTTGTAGATACACACTGCCATTTGGACTTTAATAATTTTGATAAAGATCGGGAAGAAGTGATCCTGAGATCCAGGGCTGCAGGACTCACCCATTTGCTCATCCCAGGCGTCACGTTAGATTCCAGCCGCAACGCTGTCAGATTATCAGAAAATAATCCATCCATTTTTGCTGCCATTGGTATTCAACCTAATGATTCCCTGACATGGAATGAAGATAGTGTTCATGATCTGACAGAACTTTTCTTATCCAATAGCATTCCGACCAAACCGGTAAACAAAAAGATCGTTGCCATCGGGGAAATCGGATTGGATTATTATTGGGACGCTGCGCCGCACGCGCATCAAAAGATGATCCTCTGGGAACAATTGCATCTCGCAGCTACCCTCAATTTACCCGTAATTCTGCACTTGCGTGAAATGAAGGATGCAGAATATGGACTGTGCGCTGAGGATCTACGGGATATACTTACCGATTGGACAGGTCAATTAATCTCCACAAAAAACCCATTGTCCAGTCACCCAGGAGTATTGCATTCCTTTAGTGGTGATCTGGACACTGCTCAAAAAGCCATTCAAATGGGTTTTTTCATCGGTGTCACAGGACCTGTCACTTTTAAGAATGCAAAAAAACGGCAGGAACTCATCGCTGCCATTCCACTTGAGCATTTGCTCTTGGAAACGGATGCTCCCTTTCTAACTCCGCATCCAAATCGTGGGCATCGCAATGAACCTGCCAATATTCAATTCGTGGCGAATAAAGTTGCAGAATTACATAAGGAATCCCTGGCGCGGGTTGCAGGCCAAACCTGTATGAATGCCAAAAAATTATTTAATTGGTGAAAAATTGAGCCAACATCCATTTACAATGCCTATCCAGGCAGCCATTCAAGAAGTTGAAGAGCTGATGCGCTTGCAAGCTCATGGTCGGCACCCTGAACTTCAAGCAGCATTTGATCATCTTATTATTGCTGGCGGAAAACGTATCCGTCCTGCATTGGTATTATTAACTGGAAATATGTTAGGTGCAGACCATGATCGGCTGATAACAACCGCAGCAGCAGTTGAAATGCTTCACACTGCCACCCTGGTTCACGATGACCTGATCGATGGTGCCTTATTACGGAGAGGCAATCCTACATTAAATTCTCATTGGTCACCGGCTGCAACCGTTTTGACGGGAGATTTTATTTTTGCACGGGCTGCTAAATTGGCAGCCAATACAGATTGCCTGCCATTAATGAAGTTATTTGCTGAAACCCTTGCCATCATCGTGAATGGTGAACTAACTCAATTATTCTCCAGTCGGGGTATTGCGAACCGGGAAAATTATAACCAGCGCATCTATGCGAAAACCGCATCTTTGTTTGAAATGTCCGCCCGGGCAGCTGCCATGATCAGCCCGGTTGAGCAAGTTATTGTGGATAAAATGCAGATGTTTGGACGAAATATTGGTATGGCGTTCCAGATTTTGGATGATATATTAGATTTTACCGGAGAACAGGAATTTGTCGGAAAACCTGTTGGCTCGGATCTTCTTCAAGGTCTGGTTACATTGCCTACACTTAACTATATCGAAAAATACCCGGACGATAAAAACATTGCCATCCTTCTTAATGGAAATTTCTCCACCCATCCGGAAGCAATGGCTGAATTGGTACAATCTGTACGATCCAGCGAATGCATCAAATTGGCACTCAAAGATGCAAGGTCACTTGTGGAAGGTGTAATAAATATCCTTAATGATATGCCAGATGGGGATGAAAGACAAGCACTTGAAGAATTAGCCTGGTATATCGTTGATCGTGACATATAAACGTAAATAAAATGCAAAAATTCATTCCAAATAAAATCATTTGGTTTGGTGTATTTATCTCCATCATTTCCATTATGGCAAATCTTATATTCTTTGCTTTTACTAAAGCACTTGGAGAGAAGTACCTCATCCCCCTAACTGAGTCCCCAGTTGTTACAAGCCCGATGTCAATTGTGATGGTTATTCTGGCAACTTTAATATCTGCAATTTTAGCAACCGGACTCTATAGTTTGTTGCTTAAGGTCTCCCCCAATGCGACGTTGCCACCTTTTTTATCAATCACAGGGACAGCATTCCTGGTTTCATTTGGTGGTCCTATGGAATTGCCGGACACCTTGATGCAAACAAAGATTCTATTGAGCGTCATGCATATAATCACTGCAATCATCATCATAGGTGGGTTTTATCTATTCCACAAGAATACAAAATTTAATAAATCAACGATCTAATTTAACATCTTCTTATCAAATTAAGGAAAAAATTCCACATTGATGTGGAATTTTTTTATGAGGCGTCGACGGGATTCGAACCCGTGATAAGGGTTTTGCAGACCCATGCCTTGCCACTTGGCCACGACGCCTTTACATTATTTAAATGAGGATCGTCGATTGACGGTATACTTGCATCAATCGGAAATCCTCAATCGAAGAGCGGGCGATGGGATTCGAACCCACGACCTTCTCCTTGGCAAGGAGACGTTCTACCACTGAACTACACCCGCAAAACCTACCTCATAAAAGTATGAGAGTGCCGAGAGACAGAATCGAACTGACGACACTGCGATTTTCAGTCGCATGCTCTACCAACTGAGCTATCTCGGCAAATATTTTTCAGATCCGAAACAAGGCGAAACTTTCGGACTTCGTTCTCATTTGTTATTAGAGCGGGTGTGATTTTACACGGACTGGAAGAGATTGTCAAGCAGGCCGCGTTAGTTCACATAGAATGTTACTGAAGGAGTATCGTTAGGTCAAAAGAAAATGTTACCGAGGCTAACGATGTCCGAAACGGAAACCATGAATGTGAACG
>Ga0172369_10001645_pt1 | contig 32110 bp, 11 predicted proteins | sample LakKiv25m_FD_114539 | JGI IMG/M metagenome (GOLD analysis project Ga0172369, IMG submission 114539) | Freshwater microbial communities from Kabuno Bay, South-Kivu, Congo - kab_022012_11.25m | ecosystem: Environmental > Aquatic > Freshwater > Lake | place: Democratic Republic of the Congo... | reverse complement strand
GGCGATGGCACGTTGGACATTGGCGTGTGCCGAGTCCAGGGCCAGTTGAAAGCGCCTCGGCTCGATCTCGACCAGCACCTGATCGGCCGCGACCGTATCGCCTTCCGTGAAGTACACCGCCTCGACGGCGCCCACGACGCGGGCTGTGACTTGGATCTCGTCGTAGGCCTGCACGGATCCGACCGCGCTGACACTGTAGATGACGCTGCGCAAGGCAACCGGCGCGACTTCGACGGCAAAGGCCAATGGGCCCTTCTTTTCACTGCCAGCGCCTTTGGTTGCGGCGTCGCCAGGGTGGCCCGCGCAACTGGCACAGGCCAGCGACCAGCACAGCAGGGCGAACGAGGTGCGGCGGCAGGGCATGGCGCGGGTCTCCGACGTGACAGAAGCGGGCTGCTCACTCAGCGCTGCGCACCCTGCCAAAGCCGGCCGGTAGCGTCAACTTGGCTGGGAACGTGGCTTGGCGGCGTCAGAATGAAGGTGCGCCCTTGCGCCGCTGCCGCGCCGTCCTACACTCCTGGCGCACCTCGGCACCGATGAGACAGGGAGCGTGGATGGGCGGCGTCAATCCGTATATCGGCCAATCTCAAGTACGGCCCGCCAGGCTGCCGTTTCGCATCGTCGTGCGCGGGGTTGCCGAGCCGATCGATGTCAAGCCGGAGGAATTGCCGTGCGGGCGCGATGGGCTGCCGGGGTCGCTGCTCGACATCTTGCTGCACCATGGTGTGGCCGTGGATCACGCTTGCGGCGGTGTTGCGGCCTGTTCGACCTGCCATGTGATCGTGCGCAAGGGTCTTGGCAGTTGCAGTCCGGCGCAGGAGGCCGAAGAGGACATGCTCGACACGGCGCCGGGTCTGACACCGCAGTCGCGCCTGGCTTGCCAGTGCGTGCCAGATGGCAGCAGCGAAGTCGAGGTCGAGGTGCCGAGCTGGAACCGGAATTATGCAAGAGACACAGACACCTAGCCATCGTGCCGCGTGCCGTCGCCCGCCCATGATCGCTACGCTTGTCTCAAATTGATACAGTCACACGCTGCGCCGCCCAGCGAGGCTTCGGTCAGCCGTTCAGCCGCCCCTTGAGCACGGGCGAGGCCTTGAACGTCAGCACGCGGCGCGCCGAGATCTCGATCGGCTCTTTTGTCTGCGGGTTGCGCCCCATGCGCGCCCTCTTCTCATGCACGGCGAAGTTGCCGAAGCCCGAAATCTTGACGTCCTCCTGCGCGGCGACCGCCTCCTTGAGCGACTCGAACACCAATTCGACCACCTTGGCCGCCTCAGCTTTCGAATAGCCGTTGAGTTTGCCGTACACGATCTCGACGATGTCTGCCTTGGTCATGGCTCTTGTCCTTTGTTGCTTCAGGGCCGCCAGAGCGGACCTGCCAGGGGTCGCAGGGGCGAGGCGCCCCCAACATGGTTGCTGCCTAGCGCTTGTTGTCGACGCGATTCTTGAGTTCCAGGCCGACCTTGAAGAACGGCGTGCGCTTGGCCGCGACGGGTACCGCGGCGCCGGTCTTGGGGTTGCGGCCCGTGTAGCCCGGGTAGCGGCGCATGGTGAAGTTGCCGAAGTTGCGAATTTCGATGCGCTCGTTCTTGTTCATGGCTTCGACCATCTGCGCGAAGATGGCGTTGACGACGGCGCCGGCTTTGTCCTTGGTCAGGGTAGCGCGCTGCGCCACGAGATCGATGAGGTCGGACTTGGTCATGGGGTTTGCCTCGGGTTCGTGTGGGGCGCCTGCCGGGATTCGCTGCGAGTCTGCAACGCATCCAGGTACTTGAACACCCGTTGGTCTGTGGGTCTCGCGGTGCTGCCGGCCGGGCGCGCCGGTTGGCAGACTTCGAGACCAATGCACAAGAGTGGCCATTCGCGGAACTTCCGCAGACCACAGCAGCGGCAAGCTACGCCGGCCCAAGATCGCGGTCAAGCCGGTTCTCGTTGGTTCCAGGTAGAAAGTGCAGGAGGCGCGCCGCCGCACCTACGACCCCTCGCGTGGGAGCAAGAGTTCTGGTCAGCACTGCAGAATCGCCGTTGACGCGTGCGAAGACCTCCAGTATGTTTACAGCTTGCGGATCGGCTGGCTTGGGCGCCCGCAAGCACACGCTCCGGGGGGATACATGCGCAAGGGATCATGGGCGGGCGCCCTGGTTGGGCTGCTGTTCGCTATCGGCAGTTGCGGCAACGCCGCCAACGGGCCGGAAGAGGGCATGGACATCGCCGGCAGTGCGGTGGATGCCCTGCTCGATGCGGCGTTGGATGGTCCGCACGATGGCCCGGCAGGCGCCTCGGACGGTGCGGTCGAGACGCTCCTGACAGACGCGCCGATCACCGAGACGCTGATTGTCGATGCGCCGGTCACGGACGCCAAGAAGCCTCTGGACGGCATCGGGCCGGAGGTGGATGGCGCCGGTGAGGAATTTCCCGTGGTCGAATGCAGTTGCGGCGACGGCACTTGCATCGCGGACTGCGGCGAAACGGCGACGACCTGTCCTGCCGACTGCAATCCGTGCGGCAATGGCATCTGCGAAGCCGGCGAAGGACCCAAGAGCTGCAAGGTCGACTGCTGCGGCGAGTGCGGCGACGGCAAGTGCAAAGGCTATGACTGCGGCGAATCGCCCGAAATCTGCCCGAAAGACTGCGGCACAGCCTGCGGCAACAAGGTGTGCGACAAGGGTGAGTCTCCTGCAACATGCGCTGAAGACTGTACATTCCAAGTCTGTGGCAACGGCGTGTGCGAGCCAGCTGACGGTGGTCCGGACAAGTGCCCACAGGACTGCTCGGCGTCATGCGGCGACGCAAAGTGCGACAAGGGCGAAGACTTTCTAGCCTGCCCGGTCGATTGCGGCTACTGCGGCGACGGCTTTTGCGTCTCGGGTCTGGGCGAGGACGGCGTCAGCTGCGTTGCCGACTGCAAAGCCAGCGAATGTAATCCAGATTTGCCCGGTGGCGTGACGGAGTGCGATGACCAGAATCCGTGCACGGTCGACCAATGCTCGCCGTCCGGGGTGTGCCTGCATCCATCGTCCAACGGCGGCGCGTGCGACGACGGCAGCGCGTGCACCATCGGCGATCACTGCAGCATGTCGGCGTGTTTGCACACCAACCTGCTCGACTGCGACGACGGCAATCCGTGCACGGCGGACAAGTGCGACCCGTCGACGGGCTGCTTCCACGCGCCGCAATCCTGGGCCTGCAACGATGGCAACGCCTGCACGGTCGGCGACGTGTGCAAGGACGAAGTGTGCGCCGGCGGCGCCGCGCTCGACTGTGAGGACGGCAATCCGTGCACGCAAGACGGCTGCGAGCCGGCGAGCGGCTGCACGATGACCGAAGTCGAAGGCGCGTGCACCGATGGCAATCCCTGCACCATCAGCGATTTGTGCGCGGCCGGTGCGTGCGTTGGTGGCGCAGCCATCGACTGCGACGACGGCAACCCTTGCACCAGCGATGTGTGCAGCACGGACGCCGGATGCACGCACAAAGCCGCGCTCGGCGCCTGCGAAGACGGCAATGCTTGCACGACCGAGGACGCGTGCGCGGGCGGCGTCTGCACTGCGGGCAAGTTCCTCGCCTGCAATGACGAAAATCCATGCACATCAGATAGTTGCGATCCGAAGAGTGGATGCCTGCACAAGTTCACCGGCGGCGCTTGCGATGACGGCAACGCCTGCACCGTGGGCGATGGCTGCAAGCAGGGCGGCTGCGCGGGCGGCGCGAACTTGGCTTGCGACGACGGCAATCCCTGCACGACGGACGGCTGTGACATGGCGCTGGGCTGCACGGTCACGATGGCCGACGGCGCACCTTGCTCGGACGGCGACATCTGCACGGGCGGCGACGCTTGCCAGGACGGCGCGTGCGTCGCGGGCACCGGCCTTGGCTGCGACGACGGCAATCCGTGCACTGCGGACGGCTGCAGCGGGGCAAGTGGTTGTACACACAAGGCGATCGGCGGATCCTGCGAGGACGGCAATTCGTGCACGAGCGGTGATGTCTGCATGAACGCCGTGTGCACGCCGGGTTCGGGCGTCGATTGCTCAGACGGCAACGCGTGCACCATCGATCAGTGCGATGCCGCTGGCGGCTGTCACCACAGCAACGCGGTGGGCGCCTGCACAGACGGTGACGCCTGCACGGTCAGCGATGTCTGCAAGGACGGCAGTTGCGTCGCGGGCGGCGGGCTCGATTGCTCCGACGGCAATGTGTGCTCCGATGATTCCTGCAACGCGGCAAGCGGTTGCGTGCACATGGCTGGCGAGGCGACCTGCACCGATGGCAATGCCTGCACGCTCGGCGACACCTGCCAGAACGGCGGTTGCGTACCGGGCGTGGGCGCCGCATGCGACGACGGCAACCCGTGCAGCACGGATTTCTGCGACCAGAAGGGCGGTTGCGGGCACAAGCCGGCAACGGCCGCCTGCGATGACGGCAACGCGTGCACCGTCGGCGATGTGTGCAAACTCGGCAACTGTGAAGGCGGATCGGTGCTCGACTGCAGCGACGGCAACGCGTGTACCCAAGACGCCTGCTGGCCGGCGCAAGGCTGCACGGCAACGGTCGCTGATGATCTGGGCTGCAGCGATGGCGATGTCTGCACGCAAAATGACCTTTGCAAGAACGGTAGTTGTGCATCGGGAGCCGTGCTGGGCTGCGACGACGGCAATCCCTGCACTTTGGACGGCTGCAGCGCCGCGGCCGGTTGCATGCATCAGGCGGCGCAAGGCGATTGCGAGGACGGCAACGCGTGCACCCAAGGCGACACCTGCGTCAATGCCTTCTGCAATCCAGGCTTGCCCATCGACTGCTCGGACGGCAACCCGTGCACCATCGATGCGTGCGGCGCCAAGAGCGGCTGCGGCCATTCGGATGCCTCGGGACCGTGCAACGACGACAACCTGTGCACGACCGGCGATGCGTGCCAAAGCGGCGTCTGCGTCGGCCAGGGCGTGGTGGACTGCCAGGACGGCAATCCCTGCACGGATGATGCTTGCACGTTGGAGAGCGGCTGCGTGCACCTCGCCAACGCAGCGACGTGCACTGATGGCAGCGTCTGCACGCTGAGCGACGTCTGCCAGAACGGCGCGTGTCATGGAGGATCCCAGAAGGACTGCGACGACTTCAACTCGTGCACGAGCGATCTGTGCGATGGCAAGGTGGGCTGCGTGCCCAAGCCGACGGCGGGTGCTTGCGACGACGGCAACGCGTGTACGGTCGGCGACACCTGCAAGCTCGGCGCGTGCGCCGGGGGCACTGCGCTCTACTGCGACGATGGCAACGGTTGCACGGCGGATGCTTGCGATGCGGCCATGGGTTGCACGGCGACGGCGGCAGATGGCGTAGCGTGTTCCGACGGCAATGTCTGCACGCAGGACGACAGTTGCCTTGGCGGCGCGTGCGGCGGCGGCGGCGCCATCGGCTGCGATGATGGCAACCCTTGTACGTTCGATGGCTGCAATGGCCAGGCCGGTTGCACGCACGGCGCCGCGCCGGGAACTTGCGATGACGGCAATCCGTGCACGGCTGGCGACGTGTGCTGGAACGCCGTGTGCACGGGCGGTTCCGGGCTCGATTGCGCCGACGGCAATCCGTGCACCATCGATTCCTGCACGTCGACGGGCGGTTGTACGCACAGCGACAGCCTCGGACCGTGCAACGACGGCAACGCTTGCAGCATCGGCGAGACGTGCCAGGGCGGCGGTTGCGGCGGCGGCAAGGCCCTGAACTGCGACGACGGCAACCCGTGCATCGATGACGACTGCGAGTCGGCCATCGGTTGCGTGCACCTCGCCAACAACGCGACTTGTACGGACAACAACGCGTGCACATCGGGCGATGGCTGCTTCTCGGGCACCTGCGTCGCGGGCGCCAGCCTCGGCTGCGACGACGGCAATGCGTGCACGACAGATAGCTGCGACCCGACGGGTGGCTGCGCACACAAGGCCTGGGCATCTGCTTGCGATGACGGCAATGCGTGCACGGTCGGCGATGTCTGCAAGGCCGGACAATGCGGCGGCGGAGCTGCGCGCGATTGCGACGACGTCAATCCCTGCACGAGCGATGCTTGTGATCCGGCAACAGGTTGTGCGTCGGTGGCGGTTGATGGCGGTGCATGCTCGGACGGCGACGTCTGCTCGGCTGGCGACACATGCCAGGGCGGCGCGTGCATCGGCGGCGGCGGCCTCGGCTGCGACGACGGCAACCCTTGCACAGACGATGGCTGCAACGCGACGGCTGGGTGCACGCACAAAGCCGCGACCGGCTCATGCGACGACGGCAATGCGTGCTCGGTCGGCGATGTCTGCCAGAATGCCGTGTGCACGCCGGGACCTGCGATGGGCTGCGACGACGGACAGCCTTGCACGACGGACAGTTGCGCAAGTTCGACCGGTTGCCTGCATGCGCCGGTGACGGGCGGCGCGTGTTCGGACGGCGACTTGTGCACCACGGCGGACGCTTGCGCAGCCGGCAAGTGCGTAGGTTCGGGCCAGAGCGACTGCCAGGACGGCAATCCCTGTACCGACGATGCTTGTGATTCGGCAAGCGGTTGTGCCCATCTGGCCAACGCGGCGACCTGCACGGACAACAACGCGTGCACGGCGGGCGACGGTTGTCAGAACGGTGCGTGCGTGCCGGGCGTCGCGGCCGGATGCGACGACGCCAACCCGTGCACGGCGGATTTGTGCGACGCGGTGGCGGGTTGCCTGCACAAGCCAGCAACGGCGGCATGCGACGACGGCAATGGCTGCACGGTCGGTGACTTGTGCAAAGGCGGGCTTTGCGCGGGCGGGGCGCCGCGCAGCTGCGAAGATGGCAATCCATGTACGACAGACAGTTGCGTCGCGGCGACCGGCTGCGTTGCGGTGAACGCCGACGGCGCGGCGTGCTCGGACGGCGACATCTGCACGGCGGGCGACGCATGCCAGAACGGCGCGTGCAAGGGCGGCGCCGACCTGGACTGCGACGACGGCAATCCGTGTACGGCTGAAGGCTGCGATGGTCAGATCGGCTGCACGCATGGCGCCATCACCGGGGCGTGCGAAGACGGAAGCTCGTGCACCAAGAATGATTTTTGCGCCAACGCCGTGTGCACGCCGGGCCCGGGCGTCGATTGCTCGGACGGCAACGCGTGCACGCTCGACAATTGCACCGCACAAGGCGGTTGCACCAACACGCCGGCCAGCGCCGCGTGCACCGACGGCAACGCGTGCACGATTGGCGATGCGTGTCAGGGCGGCAACTGCATCTCGGGCGGCCAGCTCGCGTGCAGCGATGGCAATCCGTGCACGGATGATTCGTGTGCACAAGCAAGCGGTTGTGTGCACATGGCGAACGGGGCGACCTGCACCGACGGCAACAGCTGCACCAGTGGCGATGCCTGCCTGGGCGGTTCGTGCGCTGCCGGCGCCGCGGCGAACTGCGATGACACGAATCCTTGCTCGGCGGATAGTTGTGACGCGGTGGCCGGATGCCAGCACAAGGCCACCAGCGGCGCGTGCGACGACGGCAATGCCTGCACCGTCGGCGATGTCTGCAACGCGATGGCCTGCAGCGGCGGCGCGGCGGCTGGCTGCGACGACGGCAACGTTTGCACCACGGATAGCTGCGACACGGCGGCCGGTTGCCAGTCGAACGCGGTCGCGGGCGGCGCGTGTTCGGATGGCAATTTGTGTACGCAGGGCGACACTTGCCAGAGCGGGCAATGCCAGCCGGGCGGCGCGCTCAGCTGCGACGACGGCAATCCCTGCACCATCGATGCGTGCAGCAGCCAGACCGGATGCTCGCACACGGCCGCGACCGGTTCGTGCGACGACGGCAACGCGTGCACCAGCGGCGACACATGCGCCAACTCGGTGTGCACGCCGGGAACGACGGCGGACTGCAGCGACAGCAACCCTTGCACACTCGACAATTGCGACGCCAAGCAAGGTTGCCTGCACGCGGCGACGACCGGCGGCTGCACCGACAACAACGCGTGCACCATCGGTGATGCGTGCAGCAACAGCGTGTGCGTATCCGGCAGCGGTCTCAACTGCAACGACGGCAATCCTTGCACAGACGATACGTGTTCATCGGCGAGCGGTTGCGTACACATGGCCAACGCCGCGACCTGCACCGACGGCAATGCGTGCACCAGCGGCGACACTTGCCAGGGCGGCAGTTGCGCTGCGGGCGTGACGAGCGGTTGCGACGATGATAATCCATGCACTTCAGATAGTTGCGATGCGATCGGCGGTTGCACGCACAAGGCGACGGCGTCGGCGTGCGATGACGGCAACGCGTGCACCATCGGCGACGTGTGCCAGAGCGGCGGCTGCACGGCGGGTGCGGCGCGCAGCTGCGATGACGGCAATCCTTGCACTACGGACAGTTGCGCGAGCACCACCGGCTGCTGGTCGGTCGGTGTCACGGGCGGCGCGTGTTCGGACGGCAACATCTGCACGGCAGGCGACGCGTGTCAGGCCGGGGACTGCAAGTCCGGAACGGCGCTCGGTTGCGACGATGGCAATCCGTGCACGACGGACGGCTGCAGCGCGCTGTCGGGCTGCACGCACCAGGCGTTGAGCGGCGCGTGCGAGGACGGCAACGCCTGTACTTCCGGCGACGCGTGCGCCAATTCCGTGTGCACGCCGGGCACGGGCCTGGATTGCCAGGACGGCAACAACTGCACGCTGGATAACTGCGACGCGGCAGGCGGTTGCACGCACACGCCGACCGGCGGCGCTTGCACGGACAACGACGCTTGCACCGCGGGCGGTGTCTGCAAGAACAGCCTGTGCACACCGGGTCCTTCGCTCGGCTGCAACGACGGCAACCCGTGCACAGACGATTCGTGCAATTCTGCCAGCGGTTGCGTGCACATGGCCAACACCGCGGCGTGCACCGACGGCAACGCGTGCAGCGATCCGGATGCGTGCATCGGCGGCAGTTGCGCGGCCGGCCCGGCTTTGGCGTGCGACGACGGCCAGCCGTGCACCATCGACAGTTGCGATGCGGTCAAGGGCTGTCAACACAAGGATTCGACGACGGCTTGCGAAGACGGCAATCCGTGCACTTTGGCCGATGTGTGCAAGGGCGGCGTGTGCACCAGCGGTCTGGCGGCCACCTGCGACGACGGCAACGTCTGCACGAGCGATCATTGTGATACGACACTGGGTTGCGTCACGGCACTGGCCACAGGCGTAGCGTGTTCGGACAACGACGTGTGCACGGCCGGCGACGCGTGCTCGGGCGGTGTGTGCGTGCCGGGCGCCCTGCCGGACTGCAACGATGGCAACCCCTGCACCACGGACGCGTGCCAGGCGCTGGTGGGCTGCACGCACACAGCTACGACGGGCAGTTGTGACGACGGCAACGCATGCACCGTGAGCGACGGCTGTTTCGGCGGCACCTGCACGGGCGGCAGCGCGCGCAATTGCGGCGACAACAATCCATGCACGGCAGATTCCTGTGTTCCGGCAACTGGCTGTGCAAATGTGCCGACCACGACGGCTTGCAGCGACGGCGACGCCTGCACGGTCGGCGATGCGTGCTCCGGCGGCACTTGCGTGCCGGGTAGTGCGCCGAATTGCGACGACGGCAATCCCTGCACCGACGATGCCTGCGCCAAGGCGACCGGCTGCACGCACCTGGCCAACGAAGCGCCGTGCTCGGACAACAACAAGTGCACGGCAGGCGATGGCTGCATGGGCGGATCGTGCATTTCGGGACCGCAGCAGACCTGCAATGACAACAATGCTTGCACGACAGATAGTTGCGATCCGGCGACGGGCTGCACCTTCCCCAGCGCGAGCGGCGTATGCAATGACGGCAACGTGTGCACGACCGTCGATGCCTGCGAGAACGGCCAGTGTGTCGGCAGCGGCAACTTGAATTGTGAGGACGGCAATCCCTGCACGACAGGCAGTTGCACTTCCGCCACCGGATGCAGCCAAGCGCCGGATGACACGGCGGCATGCAGCGACAGCAACAACTGCACGACCGGCGACCATTGCTCGGGCGGCTGGTGTGTGGCGACCGGCACCCAGAACTGCGACGACGGCTTGCCGTGCACCAGCGACGGATGCAGCGTGACCAACGGCACTTGCACGCACGACGCCGTGGCGTTGGAGGGCGCGGTCTGCTCGGACAGCAGCGTATGCACGGGCAACGACGCTTGCCACAGCGGTGTTTGCGTCGGCGGCGCGTCGGCGGACTGCTCGGACGCCAATCCGTGCACCGACGATCCGTGCGACGCCAGCACCGGTTGCGGCCACAAGCCCAACGCAGCGACGTGCAGCGACGGCAATCCGTGTACGACCGGCGATCATTGCGCTGGCGGCGCCTGCCTTGCGACCAATGCAGTCGACTGCGACGACAAAGACTCGTGCACCTCGGATTCGTGCAACACCGCGGATGGCAAGTGCGTTCATGCGACAGATGGCACGGACGGCAACGCGTGCTCGGACGGCAACCTGTGCACGACCAACGACACGTGCACTGGCGGCAAGTGCTTGGGAACGGGCAGTTTCTCTTGTGACGACGCCAATCCTTGCACGGCGGACAATTGCGCTCCGACGAGCGGCTGCGTGCATACCTCCAACTCGGCCAGTTGCACGGACGGCAATCCGTGCACGACCGGCGACATCTGCCAGGGCGGCGCCTGCGTCGCGACGTCGGTGGTCAATTGCGACGACGGCAACGCTTGCACATCAGATAGTTGCAATCTCAGCGATGGCACGTGCGCCAACGACAAGACGCTCCTGGAAGGCAAGGTCTGCAACGACGGCAACGTGTGCACGTTGACTGACCTTTGCGTGGGCGGCGCGTGCAAGGGCTCCGGGCTGCCGAGTTGCGACGACAACAACGCCTGCACAGCCGACGCTTGCGGCAGCAGCGGCTGCGTGCACATCAGCGACGACGCGCCGGCCTGCTCGGACGGCAATGCCTGCACCACGAACGATCATTGCGCCGCAGGTGCTTGCATCGGCACCAGCACTCCCTGCAATGACAACAACAACTGCACGACCGATACGTGCAACGTCGCGACCGGCAACTGCGCGTACAGCAACGTCGCCGACGGCACGATCTGCAACGATGGCAACTTGTGCACCACGACCGACAATTGCCAGAGCGGCGTGTGCACCGGCGGCAGCGGCCAGCTCAACTGCAACGACAACAACGCTTGCACGACCGACAATTGCGACAAGGCCCAGGGCGGTTGCTGGCATGGCAACGTCCAAGACGGCTCGGCGTGCGAGGACGGCAGCCTGTGCACGCAAAACGACGTGTGCAACAGCGGTTCGTGCGTCGGAACGGCGCTCGTGTGCAACGACAGCAACGCGTGCACTTCGGACACGTGCAATGCCGCGTCGGGCTGCGCCTTCACCGCGGTCGCGGGCGGCACGGCGTGCAATGACGGCAACGTGTGCACCACCGGCGATGTTTGCACGGCCAAAGTCTGCGACGGCACGGCCGTCGACGCGACCACGGTCTGCACGGACGGCAATCCCTGCACAACCGACACTTGCGACAACGTCCAAGGCGGCTGCGTGCATGCCAACGTCGCCAACGGCACGACATGCAGCGACGGCAACGCCTGCACAAGTCCGGACGCCTGCAACAGCGGCTCGTGCATCGGCACGCAGTTGGATTGCAATGACAACAACGTGTGCACGGACGACGCATGCAACCCGACCGGCTCACCTGCGGGCTGCGTGCACAACAACAATGCCAGCGCTTGCTCGGACGGCAGCTTGTGCACCATCGGCGATTCGTGCGCCAGTGGCGTGTGCAACCCGGGCAGCGCGGTCGTGTGCACGGCGCAGGATCAGTGCCACAGTGCGGGCACCTGTGATGCAGCGAGCGGGATGTGCTCGAATCCGCAGAAGGCCAGCGGCGCGACGTGCAACGACGGCAACCCGTGCACCAACTCGGATCAATGCACCAGCAGCGGCAGTTGCGGGGGCGCGGCGACGGTGTGTCAGCCGCTCGACCAGTGCCATGCGGCGGGCGTATGCAATGCTTCGACGGGGGCGTGTTCGAATCCGAGCAAGGCGGACGGCACGTCGTGCGACGACGGCAGTGCTTGCACGACGGCGGATGTCTGTTCGGGCGGTTCGTGCATCGGGTCGCAGAAGGACTGCAATGACAACAACGTGTGCACGGACGATTCGTGCAACACCACGAGCGGTTGCGTCAACACGGCCAACACCGCGGCTTGCACCGACAACAACGCGTGCACCATCGGCGATCAGTGCGCAGCCAAAGCGTGCGTCGGCGGCACGGCGGTGACGTGTACGGCGCTGGATCAGTGCCACAAGGTGGGTACTTGTGATGTGACGACGGGCGCTTGCTCGACGCCGCAGAAGAACGACGGCGTGACCTGCAATGACGGCAACGTGTGCACGGCAACCGACACCTGCCAGAGCGGCACCTGCACCGGCGCAGGCACCATCAACTGCGACGACACCAATGGTTGCACGACCGACTCATGCAATCCGGCGCAGGGCGGCTGTCAGCATAGTTACAACACCAACGGTTGCGATGACGGCAATGCGTGCACCAGCAGCGATGCGTGCTCGGGCGGCACCTGCTTGGGTTCGGCGATCAACTGCAACGACAACAATGTGTGCACCGACGATTCGTGCAATGCGGCGAGCGGTTGCGTCAACACGGCCAACACGGCGGCTTGCACGGACAACGACGCCTGCACGATCGGCGATCAGTGCGCGGCCAAGGCGTGCGTCAGCGGCACGGCGGTGACATGTACGGCGCTGGATCAGTGCCACAAGGTGGGCACTTGTGATGTGACGACGGGCGCTTGCTCGACCCCGCCGAAAAACGACAACGTGACCTGCAACGACGGCAACGTCTGCACCGCGACCGACACCTGCCAGAGCGGCACCTGCACCGGCGCCGGCGGCATCAACTGCGATGACATCAATGGTTGCACGACCGATTCGTGCAATCCGGCGCAGGGCGGTTGCCAGCACAGCTACAACACCAACACGTGCGACGACGGCAATGCGTGCACCAGCGGCGATGCGTGCTCGGGCGGCACTTGCTTGGGTCTGGCCATCAACTGCAACGACAACAAGGTGTGCACGGACGACTCGTGCAATCCGTTCAGCGGCTGCGTCAACTCGGCGAACACGGCGGCCTGCACCGACAACAACGCTTGCACGATCGGCGATCAGTGCGCGGCCAAGGCGTGCGTCAGCGGCACGGCGGTGACCTGCACGGCGTTGGACCAGTGCCACGACGTGGGTTCCTGCAACACGACGACCGGCGCTTGCAGCAATCCGGTCCTGGCCAACAACACGACGTGCAACGACGGCAACCCTTGCACCAACGCGGACAAGTGCACGACGGGCACTTGCGGTGGCACGGCGACGGTGTGCGCGGCGTCGGATCAGTGCCACACGGCGGGCACCTGCAATGCGTCGAACGGCACTTGCTCGAATCCAAATATTGCCGACGGCACCAACTGCAACGACGGCGACGCCTGCACTTCCAGTGACAAATGCTCCGGCGGTGTGTGCACCGGTACGGGCGTCAACTGCGACGACGGCAACTCGTGCACGGCGGATTCGTGTGTCAAGGCAACCGGTTGCGTGCATACGGCGCTGACTTCTGGCACCACGTGCAATGACGGCAAGACGTGCACCTACAACGAGACCTGCAACGGGACCGCCAACGCCAACGCGTGCGGCAATGGCATCGCGCGCAACTGCAACGACGGTAACACGTGCACCAGCGATGCTTGCATCGAACCCAGCGGTTGCCAGTTCACCGCGGTCGCATCTGGCACGGGTTGCGACGATGGCGACATCTGTACGGGCAACGCCACCTTGGCCGACAAGTGCAATGCAGCCGGTACCTGCGTGGGCGGTGGCACCAAGGACAGCGACCAGGACCTGTATGCTGACAAGGCGTGCGGCGGCAGCGACTGCGACGATTCGAACGCGAGCATCAAGCCTGGCCAGGGCGAAATCTGCGACAACGTTGACCAGAACTGCGATGCCATCACCGACGAAACCTGCGACGACGACAACGACAACTACTGCGACGAGTCCGTAACCTACGCGCCCGCGTCGGGCACCTTTGTCCAGGTGTGCCCGAACGGCGCGGGCGACTGCAACGACGCCGATGTGACCATCAATCCCGGCGCCACAGAAGTCCTCGAGCCCACCCGCAGCGGGCCGTGGACGATGTCGGCGGCCACTGGCGGCACGACCAACGGCACCATCCGCGCCCGCGTCTGGAAGAACCGCGCCTGGATCGGTGTCGGCTTCGACGACAAGAACAACGCCGCCAAGCCGCGTCGGATCATGATTGCGACGCGCAGTTCGGGTGCGGTGGGCGAGAATACCCGTTGGGTCGGAATCCTGCCGCCGATCCAGCCGAGCGACATCGCCATTCATGATCTCGTTGTGACGGGCGACGGCAAGTTGAGCAATGGCAACGGGGACATCGTCCATGTGCTGACGACACGGCTGAATTCGGCCACAAATACCTACCAACTGATGGATCTGAGCAGCCCGATCTCATCGTCCTGGAAGCTCAAGACCTGGACGGCGACGGTGATCCCCTCGACCGGCATCACGCCCAGCACACGTGCCCGCGCCGACGTCAATATCAGCGCTGGGATGACGACGCCTTCGGACTTGTACGTGATGTGGAGCGGTTCGACTGCCGGCTATGCCAAGCGCAGTTCCACCGGTGGCGGGTGGACCGTCGGCGGTGCGTCCACGCTGAACATGGCGAACAACTTCGAGATTTCGGTGGATTCCAACGGCGCGGTCCACGCGCTGTGGGTCGACACCACCTGCCTGGTATCCTGCCTTGACAAGGTGTACTACTCCACGGACAGCGCAGCCCCCGGCGTCACATTCGCATCCGGCGTAGCACTGACAGGAATCGGTCAGTACGAGCAGCCGAACATCCTCGTGTCGCACGTCTCGTCGCCCAATACCATCCACGTGATGTGGTGGAAGGACAACGGCGACGGAACCTTCACATCGCAGTACTCTCGCAAGACCGTCTCGGCCTCGTCGTGGTCTGCGCTGTCGTCGGCTGTGTGCCAGAGCACGACCTCGGCGGCACCGTTCGTCGTCGCCCGCAACAGCTCGGGCATCGATGTGTTCTCCAAGGGCGGAGGCTACGACACCCTTCCCGACAGTGGCGCCGGGTCTTGCCTCGCCTTTTGGCCGACCAATGTCTCGCAGTTCGCGGCCATCTTGCCGACTTCTTTTGTCGGTGGCTCAGGTATGGGCAACATCGTTGCGTTTGATGACAGCAACACAAACAACGTGATGGAGTACGTGCCGAACGGCTCCGCGACGTGGACGTCCTGGCCGGTGATGCCCAAACTCTCCGACGCGGTGGCGGTACCGGGCGAAACCGCGGGCATCGACTCGCTGCTCGCCCTGTACACGGCCGGCACGACGGCCTCGCAGTATTCGCTGCTCAAGGCGGTGTGGTGGGGCGACGCGATCGGCCTCGTGTCCACCAACCCGGCGGCTGACAATGCCGCCACGACCGGCGAGACCGTGCTGGCTGTGGCCAGCAATCCGAGCAGTGACACGGCGTTCGCCCTGGTGCAAGACAAGGCGACGCTTGGCGTCCGGCGCCAGTATTGGGCCGGCGCCGCGGACACCGGAGCGACGGGCGTCGACGTTGCCACAAGTTCGTACACCTACACGAGCGGCCTGCCCAAGCCTGCGGTCGTTGCTTTCGGCGGCTACTACCTTGCGGTGGTGGTCAGCGACCCGGGCAATGGCCTCGACACCAAGTTCCTGCGCTTCGACGTCAGCGGCAGCGCCGCGCCGACCGTGACCGCATGGCCGCTTGCGGAAACGGGATTCCAGTCGAGTGTCGCGCTCTATTGGAGTTCAGGCACGCCTGGCGCGATGGGTGGCTCGGCAACGGCCGTCGCGCTCGACTGCGGCGGGTCGGGCTTGCGCAGCGTGAACTACACGATGACGACAACCCTCACCGGTGTTACCACCCTCGGGGTCACCCCGGGATCGACCTGGTCCACCTCCAGTTGCACGCGGGTGTGGGCTCGCAGCACCGCTGCCTTCGGCGGCACCAGCTCCAAACACGTCTTCGCCCTGATCAACCAATCCCTGGTGCACTTCTTGAATGGCGTGCAGACAGTCGTCGCAAGTGGCTTGACTGACACAGATCTGATCGAAGTCGGCTCGGTCGTCCGCGGCTCGCCGGTGGTCGTCATCAACGGCACGGCCTACCGCTTCGACCCCGGGGCAACCGCGAATGACCCCAGCGCCTGGAGCGCCACCAGCCTGCTCGACCCGAGTTGGTTCACCGCATCACCGGTCAGTTCGTGGAAGGTCACCGGCTTTGACGACGGCACGGATTGGGGCGTCCTGGCGAACAACCTCTTTGCCAGTAGTTCGTCGACCTACCGTCGCGACGAGTGGACCTCGCTGATTCCGACCAACACCGTGGACCAGAACTGCAACGGCAATTGACGGGGGCGCCGCGACGGGGACATTGGCAACACTTGGCACATCAAGGAGAACAGTCCCGCAGCGCTACGGATAACTGCGCGCGCAGCGGATGCCAGTGCCCGGCCAGCCGTTGCCATCGCTCATGTCGCGAGCGCTGGAGCGCGCGGCGCCGAAGAAGGAGCCGCCACGCATGCTGACATACGTGCCGCTCTCCGGTCCCTGCGGGTCCGCCAATGGCGATTCGGCGTAGTAGGTAAAACTGAAGAAATCCGACACGTACTCATCGACGCCGCCAGCCATGTCGTAGACGCCGTCGACCGTGGCTCCCGTCGGGAATGAGCCGACCGGCACCGTGAAGCCACACACCGACGCGTTGCCGGAGTAGCTACCGCCGTTCGACGAGCAAGTCGGGTTCGAGTTGCCCCACGGGTAGATCGGTGGCGTCTTGCAATTGGGCAGGGTGCCGCAACCGCCGCGTGCGGCGCGCTCCCACTCTGCTTCGGTGGGCAAACGGCCGCCTGGAATCATGTGCATGCAATAGCCCTGGGCCTGATTCTTCGACACGCAGGTGATGGGATGGTTCTCCTTGCCGGGGACGCCGTACGTGCACGACGAACTGGTGGTCAAGGCGGGCACGCAATAGCCGGCATCGACGCAAGCCTGGTACTGCGCCGCGGTGACCTCATTGCGACTGATGTAGTAGGGCGACAAGGACACGAGGTGTTGCGGTTTCTCCTCGTTCCAGCACGAGGCATCCGTCGGACTGCAGCCCATCCAGAACGTGCCGGCCGGAATCAACGCCATCGACTTGGGATCCCATGGCTCGCAGGTGAACATCGCGCCACATGCCTTTCCTGTCTCGCATGTCCCGCACTGGCCGCCGCAGCCATCGGAACCGCATGCCTTGTTGGTGCAGTTGGGCGTGCAGCAAGCGCCCATCGAACAATGGGATTTGCCGTCGCCGCCGCAGGGCGTGTCGTTGAACGCGTGCTTGCAGCCGCTCACCGGGTTGCAGCTGTCTGTCGTGCACATGTTGTTGTCTTCGCAGGCGATGACCGACGTCTGGCACAGGCCGCCGCCGCACTGATCGGCCGTGCACGCGTTGTCGTCTGTGCACGCGGCGAAGTTGTTGGCGACCGTGCACTTGCCGCTCGCCGCATCGCAGCCCTCGTCGGTGCAAGGATTTCCGTCATAGCATGCTGCCGGTTCGCTGCCGAAGCACGCGCCGGACGCCGTGCATGAGGCGCGGTTCCAGCGGTCGCGGGTGCCGATGGCGCCATTCTGGCCGCTCGACCCGACAAAGACAAAGCGACCGTCGTCAAAGGCGCCCACGCCTCCCACGCCCAAACCCGGCATGCCTGTCACGCCATTGGTCGCTTGCCAGAGAATGTTTCCTTGTGGATCCAGCAATTGCAGGATGGGCGCAACAGTCGTCGCCGCCACCCAATCGCCGCCCGCCGTCTGGACCAGACCCGCAGCCGGCGTGGCGAGCGTGCGCTTCCACACGATGGTGCCGTTGCCTGACGCGCGCACGAGCCCGCCGCTCGCGGTGCCAAGCAGCATGCCACCGTCGGAAGCTGGGGCGATGGCTATGAACGCATCGCACGAGTCGCCGATGCTCAAGGAGATGCGGCCATGATCTCCACCACTTGCATCGATCAACTGCACGAAAGGATTGCCGGACTCGCAGCCGCCCGCGGCCGCCAACATGCCGCTCTGCAGCGTCGTGACGGCGTTGAACCGGCTGTTGCCGATGCCGCTGCCGACGTTGGCGGTCATGGTGCCGGTGTTGTCGAAAGCGCCGTACCACGCAGCGGAGCCGTAGCTGCCGACGACAATTGCGCCGCCGTCGGGTGTGCTGGCCACACCGCTGAAACTGTAATCAGGATAGGCGTTGTAGGCCGACCAGTTCCAAGAGATGTCGCCGTTTTCCGACAAGCCCGCCACCCAGCCGTAGATGCTCGGATTTGCGCCAGCCACGACCCAGCCCGTGGGCCCGCGATCCAACGCTTTGAACGTCGCCTGGTAGCTGCGATCCCAAAGCACCGTGCCCGTCGCGCCCAGGCGGACGAGCCAGCCGCCGCCGCCCTTGCTGCCCAGTGCGGCGACGCCGCCGTCGGGCGCTGTGCGCACCTGGCTGAATGACGCGTTGCTGCCCAAGGTTGTCGACCAGAGCAGCGCCGTGCCGCCGCCGCAAACGCTGCCGCTGCAGAGCTCACCCGTGGTGCAAGGCTGGCCGTCGTCGCAGGCCCCGGTCACCGGGCCGTGGCCGCAGGCGCCGTCCGTACCGCACAGATCCGTCGTGCAGGAGTTGCCGTCGTTGCACAGCGTGTCCGTCAACGTGTGCTGGCAGCCGGAGCCGCTCGTGCAGCCGTCGAGCGTGCATTCGAGTCCGTCATCACAACTCCATGGTTTTCCTGCGCATTTGCCGGCGCTGCAGGCATCCATTGTCGTGCAATCGTCGCTGTCGTCGCAGGTCACCTGGTTGGGTAAGAACACGCAGCCGCCTGCCGGATCGCACAGGTCATCCGTGCACAAGATTCCGTCGCTGCACGTGATTTTGCCGCCGTGACACGTGCCGTCGAGGCACACGTCGCTGAGGGTGCAGGCGTCGCCGTCGTCACAAGTCCCCGCAGAAGGCGTGTGAATGCATCCTGTTGCTGGATTCTTGATCATGTCGCAGCCGTCGCTGGTGCAGGGATTGCCGTCATCGCACCCGACCGGCGTGCCGGTGCACACCGTGCCCTGGCAGGTGTCGAACTGCGTGCACGCATTGCCGTCGTCACAATTGCCCGTAATGGCCGTGTGGCTGCAACCGCCCGGCGCAGTGCAGGAGTCCGAGGTGCACGTGTTGCCGTCGTCGCACGACAGCGATTTACCCAGGCAGATTCCATCTTTGCAGGCGTCGCTCGCGGTGCACACATCGCCGTCGTCGCAGTAGCCGGCTTGCGGCGCGTGGTAGCAGCCGGTCAATGCGGCGCAGGCATCCAGCGTGCACGGGTTGTTGTCGCCGCAACTGACTGCCGCGCCTGAGCAACCGCCCTTCGAGCACGCGTCGCTCGTCGTGCACAGGTTGCCGTCGTCGCAGCCCGCCGCGTTGGCCGAATGAACGCAACCGCCCTTGCCGGGGCAGGTATCGTCGGTGCACAAGTTGCCGTCGTCGCAGTCGGTGACGCCCTGACCAAAGCAGCCGCCGCCCTGGCAGTGGTCGCCGCTGGTGCACGCGTCGCCGTCGCTGCACAGGCTGCCGTCGAGGGTGACGTGCTTGCAACCAACAAATGTCACGCACGAATCCGCCGTGCATGCGTTGCCATCGTCGCAGTCGAGCTGGACGCTGCCGAGGCAAGCGCCGCCCTGGCAGCCGTCGCCGAGCGTGCAAGGGTCGTTGTCGGTGCAGGTGGCCGCGAGCGCGAGGTGGATGCAGCCTGTGGTCGGGTTCTTGACCGGGTCGCAGCCGTCGAGCGTGCACACATTGCCATCGTCGCAAGCCTGTACGGATCCTATGCAAATGCCGATGGCGCAGTGGTCGCCCGTGGTGCAGATGTTGCCGTCCGAGCAGGCCGTGTCGAACGCCGCGTGTTGGCAGCCCTTGCCGTTGACGCAGCTGTCCGAAGTGCAGTCGTTGCCGTCGCTGCAATCGATCGCCGTGCCGCCGCACACCGCGCCCTGGCAGGTGTCGCTCGCCGTGCACGAGTCACCGTCGTCGCAATAACCTGTCGCGGCCTGGTGGTAGCAGCCCATCGTCGGCGAACACAGGTCGCTGGTGCACGGATTGCCGTCGCCGCACGCAAGCACGCTGCCGGCGCACACGCCATAGAGGCAATTGTCGTTGTTTGTGCAGGCATTGCCGTCGTCGCAACTGGCGGTGCCGGCACTGTGCAGGCAGCCCATTTTCGCGTCGCAGGTGTCGGTCGTGCAAGCCACGCCGTCGTCGCAATCGGTGGGCGCTGGTCCGGCGCAGACGCCGTCGAGGCAGTGGTCGCCGCTGGTGCAGGCGTTGCCGTCGGAACAGACATTGCCGGTCAAATTCGAGTGCTTGCACCCCGTCGCCGCCACGCAAGAATCGGCCGTGCAGGCATCCGCGTCATCGCAGTCGGCCACCGTCGAGCCGACGCAACTGCCCGCCGCGCAAGCGTCTCCCAGTGTGCAGGCGTCGCCGTCCGAGCAGGTGACCGCTGCCGGCAGGTGTACGCAGCCCGAAATCGCGTTCTTCTTCCCGTCGCAACTGTCCTGCGTACACATGTTGTCGTCATCACAAAGGATTGCCTGGCCGGTGCAGGTGCCGTCGCTGCACACGTCGAACTGGGTGCAGATGTCGCCGTCGTCGCAGAACATCGCGACCGCGGTGTGGACGCAGCCCATGCTCTTGGTGCAAGTATCCGATGTGCAAGGATTGCCGTCGTTGCAGTCGATGGCCTTGCCGAGGCACAAGCCGCTCGCGCACGCATCACTCGACGTGCACGAGTCGCCATCGTCGCAGTAGCCGGGCTGCGGCGTGTGAAAGCACCCGGTCGCCGTGTCGCAACTGTCGGTGGTGCAAGGGTTGTTGTCGTTGCAGGTTGCAGAGTTGGCCGCATGGACGCAGCCCTTTTTCGCGTCGCACGTGTCGTCGGTGCAGACGTTGCCATCATCGCAGTCGACCGCGCCCGGTCCGACGCAGCCGCCGTCCTGGCAGCGATCGCCCGACGTGCATGCGTCGCTGTCGCTGCAGACGTTGCCGGTCAGGTTCGAGTGTTTGCAACCGATGAAGGTCAGGCAAGAATCCGCCGTGCAGCCGTTGGCGTCGTCGCAGTCCAGATTCGCGCTGCCGACGCAGGATCCGCCCTGGCAGCCGTCGCCGAGCGTGCAGGGGTCGCCGTCGGTGCAGGTCGCGGCGAGGGCCAGGTGCACGCAGCCGGTGGTCGGGTTCTTGACCGCGTCGCAGGAATCCTGGGTGCACACATTTCCGTCGTCGCAAGCCTGTGCGCTGCCTGTGCAATGGCCGCCGGAGCAGTGGTCGCTCGCCGTACAGATGTTGCCATCGTCGCAGGCGCCGTCGAGGGTGGCGTGCTGGCAACCCTGGCCGCCGACACAGGAATCCGAACTGCAGGCGTTGCCGTCGCTGCAGTCGACCGGCTTGCCGAGGCACACGCTGCTCACGCAAGTGTCGCTCTCGGTGCACGAATCGCCGTCGTCGCAGTAGCCGGCGGACGGCACGTGGTAGCAGCCGCCCGTCGGCGAGCACGCGTCGGCAGTGCAGGCGTTGCCGTCGCTGCAAGGTACCGTCGCGCCGCCGCAATTGCCGTCCGTGCATGTGTCGCCGCTGGTACAGGCGTTGCCGTCGTCGCACGCGCCAGCGGCGGCGCCGTGGATACAACCAAGCTTTGCTTCACAAGAATCTGTCGTGCACGCGTTGCCGTCGTCGCACGAGACCGGCAGCGCCCCGACACAGGAGCCCTCGACACAATGATCGCCGCCCGTGCACGGCAGGCCGTCGCTGCAGGCGTTGCCGGTCAATTTGTCGTGTTTGCAGCCGATTCCCGATACGCACGCGTCGGCCGTGCACGCGTCACTGTCCTGGCAGTCGACCAGCGCCTGGCCGGAAACGCAGGCGCCGCCCAGACAATTGTCGCCCAGCGTGCAAGGGTCGTTGTCCGTGCACGTCGTGGAGGCAGGCAAGTAGACGCAGCCGGTCGAAGGGTTCTTGACCGGGTCGCAACCATCCTGCGTACAAGGGTTTTTGTCGTCGCACGCCACCGCCGATCCGGCGCACGTGCCACTTTCGCAGCGGTCGAACTGCGTGCACAAGTCCTCGTCGTCGCAGTACATCTCGACCGCCGTGTGAATGCAGCCCAAGTTGTTCGTGCAAGTGTCCGAAGTGCATGCGTTGTGGTCGTCGCAACCGACTGGTTTGCCTAGGCAAAGGCCGCTCTGGCAGGTGTCGCTTTGCGTGCAGGTGTTGCCGTCGTCGCAGTAGCCGGCCGCAGGCGCGTGGTAGCATCCGGTCGCCGCTGCGCACGCGTCGATGGAGCAGACGTTGCCGTCATCGCACGCGCTCACCGTGCCGAAACAACCGGATTGCGCGCACTTGTCGCCGGTCGTGCAGACATTGCCGTCGTCGCAATCGTGGTCGTTCGCGGCGTATTGGCAGCCCTTTTTCGGGTCGCAACTGTCGTCCGTGCAAGCGTTTGCATCGTCGCACTCCGAGACCGCGACGCCCAGACACACGCCCTCCTTGCAGTGGTCCTTCTGCGTGCACACGTTGCCGTCGCTGCAGCTGTTGCCGGACAGCGCGTCGTGTTTGCACCCTACGAGAGCTACGCAGAAATCGGCGCTGCAGCCGTTCTCGTCGTCGCAATCGAGCGTCGCCGTGCCGGCCACGCACTTGCCGCCCTGGCAGCCATCACCCAAGGTGCAGAGATCATTGTCCGTGCATGTCGCGACCGAGGGCAGGTGCGCGCAGATCTGACTGGGCGGACATGCATCGACCGTGCACGGGTTGCCGTCGTCGCAGGCGCCGGGCGCGCCGCTGATGCATTCCGAGCCCTTGCAGTCGCTGGGGCAGGTGGCCGGGCTCTCGTTCGCATTCGGGCACGCCGAGCACACCCCGTCGCCGCAACTGCCGCAGTCGATCGGACAGCTGGAACTGCTCTCGCTCTTTTCGCACACGCAGTTGCCGCACGCCACGCTGCAATCCTGCGGGCAGGCGTTCGGGCCGCCGTCGGCCGGTTCGCAGATGCCGTTGCCGCACACATCGTGGGCGCAGTCCTGCGGACAACTGGTCGGCGTTTCGGACTTGTCACAGGTGCCGTTGCCGCACGCTTTGCCGCAATCCTGGCCGCACGTGTCGGGGTTTTCGCCGCACGCGTAACCTTTGCACACGCCATCGCCGCATGCGCCGCAACAATCTTCCTTGCAGGTCAGCGGCCCTTCGCCCGGCGAGCACAGGCCATCGCCGCAGGTGTGGCAGTCCGAGGCGCACGTGCTGAGGTTCTCGCCGCAGGCCCCGAAGCAGATCCCGTCGCCGCAGACGCAAGCGCCGGTCACTGTCACATCGCCGGCCACGTCGGCCGCAGCCGCGGCGTCGCTGTCTGGCGTGGCATCCGCTCCGGCCGATGGTGCGTCGGCCTTGATGGCGGCATCCGCAGCGTCGTCGGTAGCCGTGCGGCTGTCGGAGTCACTCACCGGCGCCGCGCAACCTGCGGCGATGATCAGCGACACGATGAGGGTGCGCTTCATGGCAAGCCTATGAATTTCAGTTTGAAGTGGACGTGTCTCAACCGCCGTCTGCGGTCGGAAGACTATCGTGCAATGTCGTGGTGCAGTTGTCCAGTTGCCATGCACGTGCCACTTGACCGTGTCCGCAGGCCTTCCATACTCCCCGCCTCGTTGCTTCGGAGGTCGCTGTGAAGGTTCGCGTCTCTGTTCTAGTCGCTGCAGCAGTCATTGGACTGTGCCCAGCATGTGCGTCAAAGAAGGCCTCGACAGCCGACAAACCGGTGACCGACATCGTCGCGACGCCGGACACGTTGGCCGACAGCGCCGCGCCCCAAGACACCAGCGCTGCCGACGTGCCGCCGGCGACGTGGGATATGGGCCTGCCCGCCACCACCGAGCTCGGCAAGCGGCGGCAGTTCTTGATCGCCCGTACGATCATCCACATGCATAACGTCTACTCGCACGACGCGTGCGATGGCAAGCCGCGTCTGGACGACGGATCGCTCAACGAGCCGTGCCACCAGCAATTGCGCGCGGCGCTGTGCACGGATCACATCGACTACGCCATGATGACGGATCACCGCGGCTTCGTGGAGCAGACACCGAACTTCGCGGACCTCTACATGCCGCACACCGGCGATACGTGGGAGGACGTCGGCAACGAGCACTCGGCGAACATCGTGCATTGTGCGAACGGCCACGACGTGCGCTTCATGGTCGGCTTGGAAGGCGAAGCGAGCCCCGTCGGGATGATGCGCCACCCGGTGCAGGGCGACGCCGAGGCGCTGTCGGCGGCGTATTCGGACATCACGGCGGCTGGCGTGAAGAAGTTGCGCGACACGGGCGCGACGCCGGTGGTCATCCACATCGAAGATCGCGACGATACCTGGCTGAATAGCACCGATCTCGACCTGTTCGAGACCTGCAACCTGCACATCCTGCTGCTGCCGAGCATTCGCAAGCAGGTCGGCCTGGATCCGGGGGCGGCGGTGGTGGCCTTTGCTGGCTGGGTTGGGTCGCCGCAAGATCATCCACAGGCCGCCGACCTCGTGTTCTTGGAGTTCCACCAGCGTGTCGACTACTACATGGACAAGTGGGACCAGCAGTTGATGCGGCGCATGATGGGCGGCTTCGCAGGCAATGACGTGCATCAGAACGTGATGCAAGCGCCTCTGGCCGACGGCGACAGGCCCGATGGCTATCGGCGCATGATGAAGTGGTACGTCAATCACTTGCTGGTGCCGGAGCGCACGGCGCAGGCGGCGCGGGCGGCGCTGCACGCGCGCCGGCTGTACGAGGTCTTTGAGGTACTTGGCACTCCAGCGGATTTCGACTTCCGCGCCGATGCGCCTGCGGGCAAGACGTTCGAGATGGGCGAGGTGGTGCCGGCGGGCACGGCGGTGACCCTGCGGGCGCCGGTGCCGCACGCGCTGGGCGTGGCGGCGGGGACCGACGACATTCGCATGGTGCTGCACCGGATTACCGCGACCAAGGCCGAAATCGTCTACGACGGCGCGGGGCCCGTGGAGTGGCCCAATCCTACGCCCGGACGCTACCGGCTGGAGGTGTTCCTGACGCCCAAGCACTTGCAGCCGCACCTGGCGCTGGCGCCGCAGCTGATCAAGGAATACCCGTGGGTGTTTTCGAATCCGATTGAGGTTCAGTAATCCTGAAGGAGGGGTGTGATGGCGATGAAGTGTGCGCCGGACGTGGTGGCGACGCCGGTGGAACTGGCGCAGGCGATGGCGGGCTCGCAGACGGCGGGGGCGTTCTATGCCTCGCTGACGCCGGGCTACAAGAAGGGCTACGATAGCTGGGTCGGCGGCGCCAAACAGGAGGCGACGCGGCGCGAGAGGGCGCGCAAGGCGGTGCTGATGCTGGAGGCGGGCAAGAAGACGTTGACGACGCAGCTTTAGGGCCAATGACGGAAAGACTCGATCGCGTCGTAGTCCCTGACCTCGCCACGAATCCGCATCGGTGAGCTTGGCGACCAGAGAAGAAGCAAACGGGCACAGCTCGGGCACGGCGCATCGTCGTTGCATACGCTGCGGATTCGTCCTACAGTTTGGCATTATGCTGCAGAGACTTTGCAACTTCCCGCACGACAAGACGTTCCTTCTCTTTGGTCCGCGCCAGACTGGCAAGAGCACGCTGGTGCGGTCAAGGTTGCCCGCCGAGGCGCTGACGATCGACACTGCCGTCTGCGCGTGGCGATCGAAGTAAACCTACGGCACAGGGCACTGTGCGGGCTGGAGTCCGGATCGGGCGAGGCTCCGCCGGGTTCGCGTGAGGCGCGTCGGCACGCACGCCGATCGGCGCACTCTCTGGGACCTGCGCACTGCACAAGATCCGGATTGACGCCAGGTGGTTGACGTTGCACAGTCGCGGTCGCCGCGCGGCCCTCATGCACGGTCGATCGCGCATCCGCTCGCGCGTTGCCGCCCGGCACGACCGCGCCCGCAGGTCGCCGCCACAAGGACGCCATGGCCGGTTGGAAATGGGTGCCGCTGATTCCTCCCCACCACGCAGCGATGGAGGCGCGGCCCACCAGCTTCTGGGGCTTGCACGTGCCGTTGGTGGCCGGATTCGCTGCCGTCCTCCACGTTCCGGTGGTGCAGGCATGGTCTGGGGTCGCGCCCTGGCCCGCGGCCATTGCGCTCGGCCTGCAAGTGCTGGTCTTCGGCTTGGTCGTGCATCTGCACCTGATGCGCACCTGGCCCGCCGCCGCCTCCACGGTGTTGGCGCTGCTCAACTTCTCGGTCTGCGCCGCGCTGGCTGGCTTGAGCGGACACGCCGGGACCGTGCTGTGGGGTCTGTTCCTGGCGTACGCCCTGATGTCGGCGCTGGTTTGCGGTCGGTCACGGCTGGTCGTCCTGCTGATCCTCGCGCTTCCCCTCGGCGTCGGACTCGCATGGCACCTGACCGGTGTCATCGGCCTCGGTGACAGTCTGGGTGCGTTGGTCGGCGTGCAAGCACTGACGCTCGCACCCTACATGCTGCTGGCGCACGCCACCGATGAAGGCGAGGACGCGCGCGCCCGGCTCCAGGTTGCGGAAGAGGCGGCCGCCGTTGCCCGCGAGCGCGAGCGGATCGCCCGGGACCTGCACGATTCGCTCGGGGCCAGCCTGTGCGAAGCGGCGCAATGGCTGGAACTCGGGCGGGCCAGTCCGGCGGCGGCGGCGGCCGAGCCGATGCGCCTGGCTAGTCGACGCATCGACCAGGCGATCGCCGACTTGCGCGCCTGTGTCTCTGCGTTCGGCGGCGCCACAGTCCCTGCGGAGGCTCTGGAAGCGACCCTGCGCGCGGGCTTGGCCGGCCTGTGCGCCGCATCGGGCGTGGCCCTCGACCTCGTCGTGTCCGGGGCACCAGCGCCGTTCTCGCCCGTGCAAGCCCATCACCTGACACTCATGGCCACGGAGGCCGCCGCCAACGCCATTCGTCATGGCGCGGCCCGCGCGCTGCGGGTCGAGGTGGCCGTGGGCGACGGCGTTCGCCTGCGCGTCGAGGACGATGGCACGGGTTTCGACCCAGAACACGCACGGCATGGCGTCGGTCTGACCTCCATCCAGGAGCGGGCGCGGGCGCTCGGCTGTCGCGCGTCCATCGACTCGGCTATCGGGCGCGGCACCCGCTTGGTCGTCGCACCCGCGGGCGGGAAGGACGGCGCACCGTGAGTGACCGGGAGCGCCTGTCGCCGGAGTCCAACCCCGCTTCGCCCCGGGTCGTCGTCATCGAGGACCGGTCAGGCACGCGTGAGGCGCTGGTGGCCGGCCTCCAGGCCCATGGCCTGGACGTGGTCGGCGTCTACGCCTCTGGCGAAGCTGCGCTGGCCGGCGGCTCGACGCTCCGAGCGGCGCACGTGGCCCTGGTCGACCTCGGCCTGCCCGGCCTGTCCGGAATCGAGACGATCGCTCGCTTGCGTCTGATCGTTCCGGACTTGTCGATCCTCGTTCTGTCTGTCTTCGAGGACGGCACGTCGGTGCTCAAGGCCATCGAAGCGGGCGCCGCCGGCTACCTGCTCAAGGGCGGCTCCGTGGCAGACGTGTGCGCGGCGGTCAAGATGGCGCGCGCCGGGCTGACGCCGATTTCCCCCGCCGTAGCGCATCACTTGCTGCGTGTGGTGCGCCAGCGGTCGCAGGCCGCGGAGCCCCATCGGTTCGACCTGACGCCACGGGAGCAGGAGGTCCTGGCCTTGCTCGTGCGCGGACATACGTACGCCTCGGTCGGGCTAGCGTTGGGCATCGCGCTCAGTACGGTGCAGGGGCACGTCAAGAACTTGTACCGCAAACTGGAAGTCGCATCCAAGGCGGAGGCTGCCCACTGTGCCGTCGTCCACCGGCTGGTTGCCGGCGACCCGTAGCAATCATCGACCGTTGATGCGGCGCGCTCGGCGGCCGGACCATCCTGTCGACAATCCTGTCGAGCATCCAAGTCCTACCGTTTTCGATTGACTCGGATTGGGTAGCGACAGGCTTGCACGCCTGTCCGCCCGCGAACAGCCGACCCCTGGCCTCGCCCCCCATGTTCATGGGGTAGCGCCGGTTCGCGGCGGGGCCTATATGGCTAGCGCCAGGCCATCGCCTGGATCGGTGCGAGCGAAGTTCTGCAAGCATTCGGAAACAACGTCGTTGGTACCAGGCCCGTGGTGGGACACAGCGGCCCCTCGCCACAACGCCGCCGCGCGGCACAAGGATCAGACATGGCGTTGCTTTCCCTTCAACCGGCGCGGCCGCGGCGCTTGGCCGTAGCTGCTCTCGTGCCGTGCCTGTCCGCGGTGTTACAGGCGGCCTGCGGCGGCTCAGCGGCGCCGGCTGCGGCTGCAGGCGCGGCCGATACCGTGCAGGATGGTGTCGCGGCGCAGGCAGATGCCTCCGCCGCAGCCAAGGACGCTCCCGCCACCGCGGATGCCACGGCCGCGGTCGACCCTTGCACGCTGGGTGTGGGCGCGACCGGCAGTCAGCTCAAGAAGAAGGTCTCGCTGCCCGATGAACTGCCAACCGGCGGCATCGTGAAGGCCGGCAGGTACCAACTCGTCGAGTGGGGCCAGAAGTCGACACCCATCGAATACACCCTCGAGATGCAGCTCAAATTGAAGCTCGGCACGACGAATTACTGGCAGGCGGCGCAGTACTGGGGCAGCGACACCAAGCAGCACATCGGTGGCGGCACCTTCACCATCGACGAGGCAGGCAAGCAGCTGACGTTCGTCAAGACATGTGGCGAAACGGCCATCGACAATCAGGCATTGCCGCTCAAGACTGGTTATTCGGTCATGTCCACGGGTGCGCTGCGCCTGACCAATGTCGCTGCAGTTGGCGCTGCCGGCGAGGCGATCCTGGTGTTCGGCGTGCCGAAGTAGCGCGACGCGCAGCCCTCTTCCTTCACCTTTCCAAGGAGTCATCATGAAGCTGTTCCTCATCTCGTGCGCCGTTGCTTCCTTGGCTGCTTGTGGCGGCACCACGGCAACGGCCAGCGGCGCCGACACCGGTTCCTCCAAAGCAGGCGACGTTGCCTCCAAGACAGACGACACGACCAGCACCGCAGACACCGGCACCGCAGCCGACGCCGCAGCCGCGCCAAAGTGCACGTCCGGTATCTCGATGACCGGTGCCCCGGCCTTCATGGGCACCTGCTTTGACCACAGCGATCCCGCGGTGAACCCCAAGCCGGTCGAGACCAGCCAAGACGGAAACACATCGGTGGAATTCACGCAGCGCGCCGCCTCGGCACCCAACACCTTGATTCTCACGGTGGCCTGGGATTCGGCCGACCCCACGGCCCTGAAGAGCGCCCGGCTCGCCACCGGCACCGCAGGCTACTCCTACTTCGATGTGGTCAAAGGCTGTGGCCTGGGCTGCAAGGCCGATTCGCAGGGCGTCGGGATCGATGCCGCAAAGCGCACGATCACCTTCACGAAGACCATCGTCTACCGCTACAACCTGACCGGCGGGAAGTACGACACGCCCGTCACGCTGAACGGCACGCTGACCTACTGATCGACGGACGCGCACCCGTCCGCTCCGGGCGGGTGAGACTCGCGAGGGCGGGCAGGCTCGGAACCGCCCCATCACTCGCAAGGACAAATCGCTGCCGCGAATTTCGTGCCCATCGGCACCGTCGTCCACTTGCCACCTGGCGCCCACTGCTTGCCCAGGCTCTTGACCTTGGGCTGGAAGAACTTGACCTTGGGCGTGATGCCCACGGCCTTGAGCGCGGCCAGCGGCACGTCCGCCGTCTGGCAACCGGCCAGACCTGCTGGATCGGTGCGCACGAGCAGCACGTCCGAGCCGCCCGCGCCGCCGGGGTTGGTCGAGCCGCCGAGCAGCAAGCCGCCGTCCTTGGCGCGCGCCGCGCCGAATGCGTACTGCGCACCGTTGCCGCCGTAGATTTGCAGGGATGCCGGCGTGCCGTCCAAGCCGACACGCAAGACGAATGCATTGCCGCCTGACCAACTGGGCGAAGAACCGCTGATGGCAAAGCCATCCGCCAGTGCCAGCACCGTCTTGCCAGTCTCGTCGCCCGGGCCGCCATAGCGGCGCATCCACACGAGTTTGCCGACGTCATCGACGCGCAGCAGCACCATGTCCACGCCGGCGGCGCCGAAGGCCTCGGTAAAGCCGGTGACGGCAAAGCCGCCGCCCGGCACCTCGGCGACGTCGCGCGCTTCGTCATCGCCGCTGCTGCCATAGGTTGCCGCCCACAGCACCTTGCCCTTGTCATCCATGCGCACGAGGCCCAGATCGTCATTGCCCGCGCCCCAGCTCTCGATGCCGCCGACGGCCAGCACGCCGTCTTCGCTGCCGTCGCCCTTGTGCACGACGGTCAAGCCAAAGGCCGCATCGCCTTGCACGCCGCCACCGATGTCGGACATCCACAGCAGCGTGCCGTCCTTGTCGACCTTGAAGACCTGCAGCGCGTGGAATTCCGCCGCGCTGCGCGTCTCGCCCGCCAGGATGTAGCCGTCCTTCACCTGCACCGCGGCGCGCGCGAACTCGTAGACGCCGCCGCCGTAGATCTGGTGCCACAGCACGTTGCCGGCCGCGTCCGTCTTCATCACCGTCACGCCGTTCATCGTGATCGACGCGCCCGCAATGAGAAAGCCGCCGTCGCTCGTGGCAATCGCCGTGTTGGCCTCGTCCATCGCCTTGCCGCCCCAGCACAGCGCCCACTGCGCGATGCCGCAAGGGTCGGTCTTGACGACAAAGACGTCCTGGTCGCCGGCCCCCCACGATTTGGTCGAGCCGGCCAGCAGGTAGCCGCCATCCGCTCCCTCTGCGACGGCCTGCGCTTCGTCACTCTTGCTGCCGCCGTACGATGCCTGCAGTCGCTTGCCGCAGCCCGGCAGGGCGGCGTGGCCGCACAGGCCCGTCACCGGCGAGCAACTGTCGCTGGTGCAGGTGCTTTTGTCCTCGCAGGTCATGGGATCGCCTGGATTGCACGAACTGGCCAGGCACACATCGCCCACGGTGCAGGCGTCGTGGTCGCTGCAGGCGCTGCCGTCCTTGCTGGCGTGGCTGCACAGGCCGGCGGCGTCGCAGGTATCCGCGGTGCAGGCGTTGTCGTCGTCGCACGAGACGCTGCTGACGGCCGCGCACACCGCATCGGTGCAGCGCATCAGGATGCTGCAAGGTCCGGCGCTCTGGCCGCATGCCTTGCCCTCCATCGCGGTGCTGGACGTCGCGCACGCGCCACTGGCCGGGTCGCAAGAGGCCGTCGTGCAAGGGTTGCCGTCGTCGGCGCACGGCGAGGCGCCGGCCACGCAAGTGCCCTTGCTGCAGGCATCGACGGTGCAGAGACTCCCGTCGGCCTCGCAGGCGCTGGCCGTTGGCGCATGGGAGCACCCCAGCGCGGCCGCGCAGGCATCGGCGGTGCAGCCGTTGCCGTCCTCGCAACTGACCAAGCCGCTGGCCTGGCAGACGCCGGCCTTGCAGGCATCGCCGCTGCTGCAGGCGTTGCCGTCGCTGCACGCCAGGCCGTCGGGCGCAGGCGACGGTTCACACAAACCAGAAGCTGGGTTGCAAGTCAGCACCAGGCAAGGCGCCGGTGCTGGTCCGCATGCGACGAGGGCGCAGGGGTCGCTGGGCACGTCGGGCGAAGCGGCCTGCAAGTCGAGCGAAGGCTCCTGCAGGTCGGGCAAAGGCTCCTGCAGGTCGGGCAAAGGCTCCTGCAAGTCAGGCAAAGGCTCCTGCAAGTCGGGTAAAGGCTCCTGCAAGTCAGGCAAAGGCTCCTGCAAGTCGGGTAAAGGCTCCTGCAAGTCAGGCAAAGGCTCCTGCAAGTCAGGCAAAGGCTCCTGCAAGTCGGGTAAAGGCTGCTCCAGGTCGAGCGAAGGCTGCTGCAGGTCGAGCGAAGGCGTCTGCAGGTCGAGCGAAGGCTGCTCCAGGTCGAGCGAAGGCTGCTGCAGGTCGAGCGAAGGCTGCTGCAGGTCGAGCGAAGGCTGCTGCAGGTCGAGCGAAGGCTGCTGCAGG
>Ga0172369_10001644_pt1 | contig 32122 bp, 32 predicted proteins | sample LakKiv25m_FD_114539 | JGI IMG/M metagenome (GOLD analysis project Ga0172369, IMG submission 114539) | Freshwater microbial communities from Kabuno Bay, South-Kivu, Congo - kab_022012_11.25m | ecosystem: Environmental > Aquatic > Freshwater > Lake | place: Democratic Republic of the Congo... | reverse complement strand
AGGCGGTTGAGCAGCGTGCTCTTGCCGGCGTTCGTGTAGCCGACGATGGACACGACGGGCAGTCCGCGCCGGTCGCGGCGGCGCCGGCGCACGGCGCGCTCCTCGGCCAGCGCGTCCACGCGGCGCTCCAGGTGCGTGATCCGGTCGCGCACGCGGCGCCGGTCGACTTCCAGCTTCGTCTCGCCCGGGCCGCGCCCGCCGATGCCGCCCGCTAGGCGCGAGAGCGAGTCGTCGCTCTGCGCCAGCCGGGGCAGCAGGTAGCGCAGTTGCGCCAGCTCCACCTGCAGCTTGCCGTCCGCACTGCTGGCCCGCCGGGCGAAGATGTCCAGGATGAGCTGCGTGCGGTCGAGGATCTTCAGGCTCGTGCGCTCGGAGAGATGGCGCGCCTGCGAAGGCGAGATGTCGCAGTCGAACACGAGCATGTCGGCCTGGAGCTGCATGGCGCGCAGGTTGAGCTGTCCGAGCTTCCCCTCGCCCACGACGAAACGCGGATCCACCTGCGGACGCGCCTGGAGAAACGTGTCGATCGCGTCGACGCCTGCCGTGCGCGCGAGCTCCCCGAGTTCCGCCAGCGACGCCTCGGCCCGGGCCCGTCCGCCGCGGGCGACGCCGACGAGAATCGCGCGGCCTTCGGGCGCCACCGCGCGCGCCCGCACGAGACGCGCGAACCCGGCCTCGATCTCCTCGGCGCGGCCCAGCGGGTCCACGTCGAGCAGGTGCAGCTCCGCGAACGGCTCGACGGTCCACGGCTCGTCGCCGTCCTTGCCGGGAACCAGCAGCCCGACCTCGCCGCCGCCCGGAAGGCCGTCGTCGCGCACGTCGAGCGCGCACACGAGATCCAGCCGCAGCAGCGCCAGGTCCGTCAGGTCGTCGCGCGTGAGGCCTTCGCCGTCCAGGTGCGTGTGGACCAGCCGCAGGCCGCGCAGACGCCCCGCCGCGGCGCGAGAGCGGCCCACGTCGGGCAGCTCGAGCTGGAACGCGTCGCCCACGACGACGTGCTGCACTTCGCCGCGGCGGTCCACGAGCACGCCGACCTGGCGACCGATTTCCCTAGAGATTTCGGACAGATGGCGCCCCAGCTCCGGGCTGACCACCTCGTGCTCGCCCGTGCGGCGCCGGTAGGTTGCCTGCAGTCGCCGAAGCTGCGCCGGCTTGAGGCCCAGGGTCCTTCCGTGGATTTCCTTCACGCGCTGTCCCGCTCCCGGGAGCGCCGCGATCCGCGGGGGCGGACCGTGCCCGGCTCCGGGGCGGAGTGTAGGCGAGCGCGACGGGCGCGGCGAGTCGGTCGGAGGTGGCGTCCGATGCGGCGAGGATCACGAACGGGGGCCCTTCCCGGCGCGACCCCAGAGCCCGGCACGGGAGTGCCGGGGCACGGCACAGCCGTCGGGTTCGTCCTTCGGGTCGCAGAGCGCTGCTCCGGATCGGAATGCCGCCCGTCGGCGCGGAATCGCTGCGCCGGCGCGGACCCCGGCACTTCCGTGCCGGGCTCCATGCCGCTCGCCCGCGGCCGAGAACGCGGGGCGACAGGCCGGCTTTCCGCTTGAAGCCCGCACCGCGTCCCGGTACATTGACTGCGGAGCCGCGCTCCACGCATGCCCACGCACCGCGAGACTCTCGTCCGATCCCGACGCGTCGTCGTGAAGATCGGCACCGGCGTGCTCGCGTCGGCACACCAGGGCTTCGACCGCGGCTCGTTCGGCTCGCTCTGCGCGGGACTGGCGTCGGTGGCCCGCGAACGCCAGCTCGTGGTCGTTTCCAGCGGCGCCGTCGCGCTGGGCATGGAGCGGCTGGAGCTGCGCCGCCGTCCGCGCGACATCCCCGGCAAGCAGGCCGCGGCGGCGGTGGGCCAGTCGCGCCTCATGGGCCTTTACGACGAGGCCCTGGGCGCGGCCGGCTTCACCGTCGCGCAGGTGCTGCTCACGCACGCGGACATCCAGTCGCGAAGCCGCTACCTGAACGCACGCCACGCCATCGGGCGGCTTCTGGACCGCGGCGCAGTGCCGATCATCAACGAGAACGACACCGTGTCCGTCGAGGAGCTCAGGTTCGGCGACAACGACACGCTCGCCGGCATGGTCGTGGACCTGGTACAGGCGGATTTGCTGGTCATCCTTACTGATATCGATGGAGTATACACCGCCGACCCGAAGACCGAGCCGGAGGCCACCCGTCTGGTCGAGGTGGCCGGGGTAGACGACAAGCTCCTGGAGGCCGCCGGCGGGAGCGACTCGGGCGTGGGCACGGGCGGCATGGCCAGCAAGCTGCGGGCGGCCCGGAGGGCCGGCGAGAGCGGGGTCGCGACCGTCATCGCGCCGGGCCGGGTGCAGGGCATCCTCGAGAGCGTCTTCGCGGGCGAACTCGTGGGCACGCTCGTCATGCCCAAACCGGGGCCCGGGACGGGGCGCGCCCGCTGGATTGCCCGCGACCTGAAGTCGGCCGGCGAGGTGCGCGTCGACGAGGGCGCCGTCAAGGCGCTGGTGGAGCAGGATCGCAGTCTTCTGCCCGCGGGCGTGCGCGAGGTGCGCGGGCGCTTCGACGAGGGCGAGGCCATCGACATCTGCGACCTGAAGGGGCGGCGGGTCGCGCGCGGCCTCGCAGGCTACGGGTCCGACGAACTGCGCCGCATCGCGGGCCGGCGCTCCTCCGACATCGAAGGTCTGCTGGGTTACAAGAACCTCGACGAGGCCGTGCACCGCGACGACCTCGTCGTGCTCGCCCGCATTGGAAGGATGAGGGATGAAGGATGAAGGATGAAGGCGGAAGGAGCTCCGACACGGCAGAATCGGCGCGGATGAAGGAAGCGGCGCTCGTGGCGACGCGTGCCCGGGAGGCGGCGCGGCGTCTGGCGTCGGCGCCCCGCGAGGCCAAGGATCGTGCATTGCTGTGCCTTGCAGCAGCGCTGCGGGAGGGTGGAAGCGACCTCGCCGACGCGAATCGGGCGGATCTCGCCTCGGCGCGCGCCGCAGGGCTTTCCGCCGCGATGCTGGACCGCCTCCTCGTGGACGCGCCCCGGCTGGAGAGCATGGCGAAGGCCCTGGAGGAAGTCGCCGCGCTGCCCGACCCCGTGGGCGAGGTCGCGGAGCGCTGGACCCGCCCCAACGGAATGCGCGTGTCGCGCGTGCGAACACCGATCGGCGTGATCCTGGTCATCTACGAGTCCAGGCCGAACGTCACCGTCGACGCCGCGGCCCTGTGCATCAAGAGCGGCAACGCGGTTCTGCTCCGCGGCGGGCACGAGGCCCTGCACACGAACGCCGCGCTCGCGGCCATGTTGCGCCGCACAATGGAGCGCGCGGGACTGCCGGCGGACGCGTGCGTGTTCGTGGACGACCCGAGCCGGGAGCTGATGGTCGCCCTTCTGGCGCAGGACTCGCTGATCGACCTGTGCATCCCGCGCGGCGGCGAGGGGCTCATCCGTTTCGTCGCACAGAACGCGCGCATTCCGGTGATCAAGCACTACAAGGGCGTGTGCCACCAGTACGTCGACCGCGCGGCCGACCCCGCCATGGCCGTGGCGCTCGCCTGGGACGGCAAGGTGCAGCGGCCCGGCGTGTGCAACGCGCTGGAGTGCCTGCTCGTCCACGAGCAGATCGCGGCGCGCGTGCTGCCGGAAATCGGGCGCCGCCTGGGCGGGTCCGGAGTGGAGCTGCGCGGCAATGCGCGCGCGCTGCCCCTGCTGCGCGCGGGCGCCGGAGCCGCGGCGAAGGTCGTCGAGGCGACGCAGGAGGACTGGGGGCGCGAGTTTCTGGACCTGGTACTGGCGGTGCGCGTCGTGGGATCGTATGAGGAGGCGGCGGCGCACATCGCGCGGTTCGGGTCGGACCACACGGACGTCGTCGTGACGCAGGACGAGGCGCTGGCGCGGCGTTTCCAGCGCGAAACGGGCTCGAGCATGACCGGCTGGAACGTCTCGACGCGTTTCAACGACGGAGGCGAGCTGGGGCTCGGGGCGGAAATGGGCATCTCGACGACGCGGCTGCACGCGTTCGGGCCCATGGGGCTGCGCGAGCTGACCGTGACGCGGTTCGTGGTGGAAGGCGAAGGGCAGGTGCGCGGAGGCGCGCGCCCGCCGTTGTGAACGAGACCCGCACGCGCACGGGCCCCGGCGCGCGCGGGAACGGGCGGCACGGCCGTCCGAAGGCGGCTCCGGGGCCGGAGGTGGTCGATGTCAAAGGAGGCACTCGCGGCAAGGCAGACCGGGACGGCGCAGGAGGCGGACGCGCGCGCGGTGGCGGAGCTGGCCGCGCAGGCGGGGCTGGAGAAGAAGGCGGCCGATGTCTACGTGGTGGACGTGCGCGGACTCGCCGGGTACGCGGACTTCCTCGTTCTCATGAGCGCCGCCAGCGAGCGGCAGGTGGGCGCCGTGGCGGACGCGGTCGACGACCAGCTCCGCCGGGCGGGGCACCGCCCGCTGGGCGTCGAGGGAGGCGCGACGGGGAACTGGGTCCTGCTGGACGCGGGCGACGTGGTCGTGCACGTTTTCCACGAGCACGCGCGCTCGTTCTACGACCTGGACGGCCTGTGGGCGGACGCGCAGCGCACCCGCGTCGAGGACCGGACGCCCGCGGCGATGGCGACGCCCGCCTAGCGGGAGGCCGGAGTGCGCATCCGGCTCGTGAGCGTGGGACGCGACCGTTCGGGTCTGTTCGCGCCCGCGGTCGAGGAGTATGCGGGGCGCATCCGCAGGCACTGTCCTTTCGAGCTGGTCGAACTGAAGGAAGCCCCGACCCCGGAACGGGAAGGGGCCGCGATCATCGAGGCGTTGCGCGCCCGAGAGGTTCTCGTGTGCCTGGACGGGCGGGGGCGCGAGCTTTCCAGCGAGGAGCTGGCGGCCAGGCTCGGGCGCTGGCGCGACGAGGCCCGCGACGTGGCGTTCGCGATCGGCGGCGACGAGGGGCACGGCGAGGCCGTGCCCCGGCGCGCGGATCTCGTGTGGTCGCTGGGGCGGCTCACCCTGCCCCACCGGCTCGCCCGCGTGCTCGTTTCCGAGCAGATCTACCGGGCATTCGCGATTCTGCGGGGCGAGCCGTACCACAGGTAGGTCGGACGGGCCCTGCGTCGCGCTACCGCCTCGCCCCGATTCCGGGCAGAAACCGGCCCGTCCGCGCTGCCCATGAGCGGTATTCCTCTCCGTAAGTGCGCTCCAGATACGCTTCCTCCGCGGCGGCCTGCGAGCGGAATCCCGCCCACGCGCCGATCCATGCGCCCAGCGTGACGACGTGCGGCAGCATCAGCACGAAACCGGCCAGCGCGACGAGGAGAAACAGGTAGATGGGATGCCGGCAGAACCGGTACACGCCCGTCGTGACCAGTCCCGGACGCGCGCCGTCCTCGATTCCGATGCGCCACGACGCCCCCATGCGCAGCGTCGAGTGCATCATGAGCGCGGAGCCGGCGAACGCCGCGACCGCCCCCGCGACGCGCGGGGCCGCCGCGTCGAACCCGGGCAGTGCTCCGAATCGAAGCCAGTCCGGATTCCACGCGGAAAGAAGCGAAATCGCCCCCAGAACGGCCGCGAGCACGAGGTAGAGCGCGTCTCGCAGCGTCTGCGCCGGGCGGCCCGACCTGAACAGCACGACCCCGGGCGTGCCGTGGCGCCGCCACTGGAACCAGATGCGCACGACGATGCCGCTGCCGAGAAGCACCGCAAGAACGAGAGGGGCGAAGCGCAGGGAGTGCACGTTTCTACTCCGGCGGCAGCACGTCCACGGGGTCGGCGTGCGCTGCGATCGATCGCTGGGCGGAACCGGCGACGGCAAGCCCTGCGAGCCCCAGGCCCGCCGAGACGACCGCGCCCGCCGCATGTCCCCACAGAAGCAGCGGTGCGGCGCCGCCGACCGCAACGCCGGCCGTCCCGCGCGCGATCTCCGTGAGCGCCAGCGCCCGCGCCCGGCCCGCGCCGATGACGCGCACACCGCCCTCGTCGGTCGGAAGCCGCCCGCCGCTGCGCCAAAGAAGCACCGCGACCCGGACGCGCGTCGCGAGCCACGCCAGCGCCGCCGCCGGCAGAAGAACCGCCGCCGCCAGCAGGAACGACGCGAAGAATAGCCCGAGGACGCCCAGCACGACGACGAGCGCGGCGCCCAGCAGCAGCAAACGCCGCAGCCCTCTCATGCCGGGACTCCCGCGGCTCCGCTCATGGCGGGCCTGCCGATGCGCCCGCGAGCGCGGCGCGCAGATAGCGCCCCGGCAGCTCGCGCCCGACCAGACGCGACGCGAGCCGACCGGCCTCCACCAGCCGCCCGAGGTCGATGCCCGTGTCGATGCCCATCCCGTGCAGCATGTAGACGAGATCCTCGGTCGCGAGGTTGCCGGCCGCGCCCGGGGCGTACGGACATCCGCCCATGCCGCCCACCGACGCGTCGAAGATGCCGATGCCCGCCTGCAGCCCGACCAGCGCGTTCGCCAGCGCCGTCCCGCGCGTGTCGTGCAGGTGCAGCGCGAGCACCTTGGCGGGAAAATTCTTCAGGAATTCCGCACAGATACGGTCGGTCTGGCGAGGGGTCCCCACGCCGACGGTGTCCCCCAGCGACAGCTCGTCGACGCCCTGGCGCCGCAGCTCGCGGGCGATGTCGAGCGCCCGCTTCAGGTCGACATCACCCTCCCAGGGGCATCCCCACACGGTCGAGATGTAGCCGCGCACGCGCCGCCCGGCCCGCCGCGCGGCCGGCACGACGTCCTCGTAGCGGCGCAGCGTCTCGGCGACGGAGCGGTTGAGGTTGCGGCGGTTGTGCGTTTCCGATGCACTCACGAACACGGCCACGGTGCCGACGGCCGGGTGCGCGAGAGCCCGCGCGAGCCCGCGCGCGTTCGGGACGAGCGCTCCGTACTCCACGCCCGACAGGTGCGGGAGCCGCGATGCGACGTCGCCCGCGTCCGCGAGCTGCGGAATCCAATGCGGACTCACGAAGCTGGTGGCTTCGATGCGCGACAGCCCGGCCTCGGCAAGTGTCCGGACGAGGGCCAGTTTGTCTGCCGTCTCGACGGTAACCGGCTCGTTCTGCAAGCCGTCGCGCGGTCCCACCTCCTGCACCACTACGCGCGCGGGCAAATCCATCGCGGCTCCGAAAAAGTCGACGGTCGAGGGTCGAGAGTCGATGCCGTCGGACGGCATCTCCTCGCCGGCTGCGGCGGGCTGCGATCTGTCGACTGTCGACTGTCGACTCTCGCGACTCTAGCGCGGCCGGACGTTCGCGCGCACCCAGTCCACGATCGCCTCGGTCGTCGCCCCGGGCGTGAACAGCGCCGCGACACCCAACTCGCGCAGACGGGGGATGTCCTCGTCCGGGATGATGCCGCCGCCGAAGACCACGGTGTCGGCCGCGCCGCGCGCCCGCAGCGCCTCGATGACGGCCGGGAACAGCGTCAGGTGCGCACCGGACATGATGGACATGCCGACGGCGTCCACGTCCTCCTGCACGGCGGCGGACGCGATCATGTCGGGCGTCTGGTGCAGCCCGGTGTAGACGACCTCCATGCCCGCGTCGCGCAACGCCCGCGCGATGATCTTCGCGCCGCGGTCGTGGCCGTCCAGCCCGGGCTTGGCGATCATGATGTGCAGCTTGCGGTCCACGGCCCGCCTCCGCGCGGCGCCCGCCTAGCGGCGGCGCGCCTGCATGATGAGGTTCGCGATGAGGATCATGATCGCGAGGAACAGCAGCAGAAACGTGCGCCGGCTCTGTGCTTGGCTGTCCTCCAGCGCGTCCTTCATCTTCGTGAGCTGATCCTTGATGTCGTCCAGGTCGCCCTGCAGTGCGTCGTCCTGAGACGGAGCGGCCGCCGGAGGCGGCGCGGGAACCGGCGCGGGGGCGGGCGCCGCGGGAGCCGCGGGCGCGTCCGGAGCGCCGGCGGGCGGCGGAGGCGGCGGTGCGGCAGGCTCGGCAGCGGCGGACGCCGCCAGGGCGGCCGCCATGAGGCAGGCGGCGGGAACGCGGAACCAAGGGACCGGGGGCTTCATCGACTTCCTCGCGCGGGCGGGCGCGTCGAAGCGCCGGCCCGCTCTGGGCGGGGCCGGAGAAAAGCAGCGGCGGCACGCCGCTCGCCGGCGCACCGCCCCCGCGACCTTCTCCGGCTTCCCCGGCGATCCGGCGCGGGCGACCGGACCGAACGCAACCCCCGTTACGACTGCGTTTCCGTCGTCGAAGCCGCCGGCGCAGCGGCCGGAGTCTCGGTCGGAGCAGCCGCCGCCACGGCGGTCGGCGCGGCGGTCGTCTCGGTCGCGGGTGCTGCCGGCGCGGCTGCTTCCTGGGCCGCCGCCGCCTCCGGCTCGGCCGGCGTTCCCGGCACCGCCACGGCGCCGCCCCTCTCGAGCGTGCGTACGCGCGCCTTCTTGCCTGCCAGCTCACGCAGGTAGAAGAGCCGCGCCCGGCTCACGTCGCCGGTCGTCAGCTTCTCGATCTTCTCGATGCGCGGGCTGTAGATCGGGAAGATGCGCTCGACGCCCACGCCGTAGCTCACCTTGCGCACGGTGAACGTGGCCGCGTTGCCGCCGTGCTTGCGTCGGATGCAGATGCCTTCGAACACCTGCACGCGCTCCTTCTCGCCTTCGCGCACGCGCGAATGCACGCGCACGGTGTCGCCGGCGCGGAAATCCGGTATCGACTTGCGGGCCTCGGCCGCGACGTTCTTCGCCTCGACCAGCTCAAGCTCCTTCGTCCTCATCGCCGTCTCCAAGCCTGCCCGGCTCCCGCCGGGCCGCTCCGAACGCATCCGCGACCCGCGAGGCGCCCCGATCCGGCGCCGCTCCTTCGCGCAATGCATCCGCGGCCGCACCCCGTACCTCCGGGGTCGTACCCGCGGTCTGTTCCGGGACCGTCCTTGCGGCCCCTCGCTCCCCTGCCGGCTCCGCAGCGGAGGAAACTCCCGCCAGCAGATCCGGTCTCGCGGCGCGCGTGCGTGCCAGCGCCTGTTCGTGCCGCCAGCGCGCCACCCGCGCATGGTCGCCGGACAGCAGCGCCTCCGGCACCCGCCGGCCCCGGAATTCCACGGGCCGGGTGTACTGCGGGCCTTCCAGAAGGCCTCCATCCGCATCCGAAAAACTCTCGGACGCGCCCGAGGCCTCGTTTCCGAGCACCCCCGGCACCAGCCGAGCCGCGGCGTCCACTACGCACAACGCGGCGAATTCGCCCCCGGTGAGCACGAAGTCGCCGACGCTCAGCGTCTCGTCCACGAACTCGCGCACCCGCTCGTCCACGCCCTCGTAGCGCCCGCACACGAGCACGAGCGCCGCCTCCCGCGCCAGCCGCGCCGCGCTCGCCTGCACGAACGGCACGCCCTGCGGGTCCAGCAGCACGACCCGGGCACGACCGGCACCTGCGAGCTCCGCGTCCAGCTCCGCACGCGCCGCCTCGATCGCCGACACCAACGGCCCCGGCTTCATCACCATGCCGGCGCCGCCGCCATACGGGGCGTCGTCCACGACGTGGTGACGCCCCTCGCCGAACGGGCGCAAATCCCGCGCCGTCACCCGGAGCAGCCCCGCCGCCGCAGCCCGTCCGAGGATGCTCTCCCGGAGCGGCTCCTCGATCATCCGCGGGAAAAGCGTGACGACGTCGATGCGCAGCACCGGTCGTCCTCCCGCCCGCTCCAGGTCAGTCCGGCTCCGATTCGAACAGGCCGTCGGGGGCGTCCACAACCACCCGCCGTTCCTGCATTTCCACCCGGACCAGCGGCTCGGAGAAGGGCACGAGCGAGCGACCGCCCGCATGCTCGACTTCGAGCCAGTGCCTGTCCCCGGCGCTTTCCAGCCGCGCCACCCGCCCGATGGACCGGCCGTCCGGCAGCACCACCGCGAGGCCGACCAGGTCGGCCACGTAGAACTCGCCGGGCGCCGCAGGAGGCAGGGCCGCCCGATCCACCCCGATTCGCCGGCCGACCAGCCGCTCGGCCGCCGTCCGGTCGCCGATGCCTTCCAGCGCCAGCGCGACGCCGGCGTGCTCCGCCCGGGTGCGCAGAATGCGGCGCTCCTCCACCTCGGACTCGACCACCACCCGCTCGACGCCCCCGAGCACATCCGAGCCGGGCGTTGCGAGGCGCACCACCACCTCGCCGCGCAACCCGAGGGCTTTCGCGACGGTGCCCACCCACGCCGTGCGGGAGTCGTCCACGGGCGGAATCCCCAGTCGCGACGGGCGGTTACGTCGTCGAAGCGGCGGCCTTGCGGGCCCTCTGCACGAGCCCGCCGACGGTCTGCGACATGCGGGCGCCCGTCTTCACCCAGTAGTCGACGCGCTCGAGATTCACCTTGATCTCAGGCGGATCCTTCTTCGGGTCGTAGCTGCCGAGCATCTCGATGCAGTCGCCGTCGCGACGGCTGCGACGCTCGGTGGCGATGATGTGGTAGTAAGGCGCCTTCTTCGCGCCGGCGCGCGTAAGGCGGACGCTCACGGACATGCTCGAGCCTCCGACGGGAGCGCCGCGCCGCGGGGGAGCGACCTCGCCGACCTTCGGTAACGACCTGCCGGCAGCCCTCTGCGGGCTCCCGGGCCGGACGCGCCTGCCGCGCCCGGCCGAAAAGAGGCGCGTCCATACACGGGCGGGTCGGCGAAGTCAAGGTGCCGGCTTTCGGCTTTCGACTTTCGGCTTTCGGAAAAACCCGCACGGCCGCGCCGCGGTGCTCTCCCGAGAGCCGGAAGTCGAAAGCCGAACGCCGGGCTGCCCGTTGTGCTACCGGGACCGTCTGAATGCGGGCGGTCCCCGCCACGTCCTCCGACCGCGGCCGCCCCCCGCAGGAGAATCGCCGTGAGGCCCATCGCTCCCGTGCTTGCCGCCCTCGGAACCGTGCTCGCGGCCAACACCGCCTTCCCGCAGGACGACGCCTACCAGGGGTCGATGGGCGTGAACGTCGGCCCCGGCGGCATCGACATGCGGTTCGCCGTCCCGGGCGACGCGCGCGGCGAAGCTCGGATGACAGCCGGCGCGCACGAAGAAGTGTCCAGCACCAAACCCGGCGAGGCCTTCCGCCTCGTCTACGACGCGAAGCCCGGCGCGCCGCTGTTCAAGGTGCTCGCCCCCGAGGGGCTGGGCCTGCGCGTCAGCGACTCCGGACGCGAAATCCTGCGCGACACCGTCCCCGCCTCCTTCGACGCCGTCGCCGGGCACTTCTACCGGGTCGAGATCTTCACGAGCGACGCCGTGCTGTTCGACCGCAAATTCGAGGCGAAAGCCCACACCGTCGCGCAGCTCTGGATCGAGGTCGGCCGCCGCCCGCCCCCGCCGCCTCCGCCTCCGACCACCATCGTCGTGCAGCCCGCCCCCGTCTTCGTCCAGCCTCCAGCCGCCCGCACCTGCATGGATTCGGGCGATTTCGGCTCGATTCGCAGCAGCATCGCGGCCGAGAGCTTCAGCGGAGAGAAGCTCCAGGTGCTGGAGTCAGCCATCGGACAGCGCGACATCTGCGGCTCGCAGGTCATCGAGGTGCTGGGCCTCTTCGACTTCTCCAGCGACAAGCTCAAGGCTCTGGAACTCGTCAAGCCGCACATCGTCGATCCGCAGAACAACTTCAAGATCTTCGGAGCGTTCACGTTCGACGCCGACAAGAAGCAGGCAAAGAAGATCCTCGGGAATTGACGGGCGGCCATCGGCCGCCCCGCGTGCGGCCAAGAGGCCGCCCCACCGCGTGCGGCCACAGGCCGCCGATCCGACGTGCGGCCAGAGGCCGCCGCTCCTGCTGTCGTCAGCCCACCGACTCGGGCTTCTCCGGCTCGCGCACCGGCACCGCCCGCGCCCCCGCGAACTCCAGCGCCAGCTTCCCCTCCTTCACCAGAGCCTTCGCCGTCCCGCCCTCCTGCAACGTGCCGAACAGCAGCGCTTCCGCCAAGGGCCGCTTCAGTTCCTGCTGGATGAGCCGCGCCATCGGCCTCGCGCCGAATTCCGTCGAGAACCCGCGCTCCGCCAGCCAGTCCACCGCCTCGTCCGTCAGCTCGATGTCCACCTTGCGATCGAGAAGCTGGCGGCGCAGTTCCGCCACGAACTTCTCCACCACCCTGCGGATCGCCTCGCGCCCCAGCGGCTGGAAGAACACCGTCGCGTCCAGCCGGTTGCGGAACTCCGGGCTGAACGTGCGCTCCAGCGCGCCCTTGGTCTGATCGCCGCCCGCGGGGCCCAGGCCGAACCCGATGTTCTTCGCGCTCATCTCCCGCGCGCCCACGTTCGTCGTCATGATGAGCACGATGTTGCGGAAATCCGCCTTCCGGCCGTTGTTGTCCGTCAGCGTCGCGTGGTCCATCACCTGCAGCAGGATGTTGTAGATGTCCGGGTGCGCCTTCTCGATTTCGTCCAGCACCAGCACCGCGTGCGGCGTCTTGCGGATGGCGTCCGTGAGCAGCCCGCCCTGGTCGAAGCCGACGTAGCCCGGCGGCGCCCCGATGAGCCGGCTCACCGTGTGTTTCTCGGCGTATTCGCTCATGTCGAACCGCATGAACTCGACGCCCATGACCTTGGCGAGCTGGCGCGCCAGCTCCGTCTTGCCGACGCCCGTCGGGCCAGCGAACAGGAAGGATCCGACCGGTTTCTCCGGCGCGCCCAGCCCGCTGCGCGCGAGCTTGATCGCGCTTGAAATCTGCTCCACCGCCTCGTCCTGGCCGTAGATGACCAGCTTCAGCTCGGCCGGCAGCGCCTGGAGCCGCTCGCGATCGGATCGCGAAACCGTCTTGGGCGGCACGCGCGCCATCTTCGCGACAATCGCCTCGATCTGCCCGGTGTCGACGACGCCCCGCCGCTTGTCGTCGGGCAGCAGTTTCTCCGCCGCGCCGGCTTCGTCGATGACGTCGATGGCCTTGTCGGGCAGGTGCCGGTCGTTGACGTACTTCGCCGACAACTCGACCGAAGCGCGGATAGCGTCGTCCGTGTAGGTCACCTTGTGATGCTTCTCGTAGTGGATCTTGAGGCCCATGAGGATGCGGACCGTCTCCTCCTGACTGGGCTCCAGGAGCTCGATCGGCTGGAAACGCCGGGCGAGCGCGCGATCCTTCTCGATGGACAGCTTGAAGTCCTGGTGCGTCGTCGAGCCGATGCAGCGCAGGTCGCCGCTCGCCAGCGCGGGCTTGAGCAGGTTCGAGGCGTCCATCGACGAGCCGGTCGTCGAGCCCGCGCCGACGATGGTGTGGATTTCATCTATGAATAGGATAGCCCCGGGCCGATCGCGCAGCGCCTTGAGGACGGCTTTGAGGCGCGCCTCGAACTCGCCGCGGAACTTGGTGCCGGCAATGAGGGCTCCCAGGTCGAGCGCGCGGTAGGGCACGTCGCGAAGCGGCTCGGGCACTTCGCCCGACGCGATGCGCAGGGCCAGCCCTTCGGCGACCGCGGTCTTGCCGACGCCGGGATCTCCCAGGTAGATGGGGTTGTTCTTGCGCCGGCGGCAGAGCACTTGGATGGTGCGCTCGATTTCCGCCCCGCGCCCGATGAGCGGGTCGATGTGCCCGTCTTTCGCCTTCTTCACCAGATCCGCCGTGAAGGCTTCGAGCGGATCGTGCGGAGCACGCGGCTCCTCGTCGTCTCCTTCGCCCTCGCCCTCGCCCTCGGCGGAGGGCTCCTCCTCCTCTTCGCCCTCCGATTCGCCGGCGCCGTCGGGCACTTTCTCCACGCCGTGCGACACGTAGTTCATCAGATCCAGCTTCGTCACGCCCTGCTGCGCCAGCAGGAACACGGCGTGCGAGTCGCGCTCGCGCGTGAGCGAGACGAGCACCGCGCCGCTGTCGATGACGTCGGTTTCCGCGCTCACCGCGTGCAGGGCCGCGCGCTGCAGCACGCGGTTGACGGCCAGCGTCGTCTCGGGGTTCACCGGCGTGTCGCCGGGAACGGGCTTGATGGAACTCGACAGGAACTCCACGAGCGACCTGCGCAGCGCCGGAATGTCCGCCCCGGAGCCCTTCAGAGCGGCGCTGCCCGACTCCTCGAACGTGAGCGCGTAGAGCACGTGCTCGAGCGTCACAAGCTCGTGGCGCCGCGAGCGGGCTTCGTCGTAGGCGCGGCGGAACGTGTGCTGCAATTCGCGGGTCAGCGACGGCATGGCGCAGCGCTCCTCCGGCGCCCGCAGGGGCGGCCGGTCGCACGGTTCATCATGCATCCGCGGTCGGACATCCGCAGGGTGTTACGGGCGGGGGCACGCACCGCAAGGCTTCGCGCCGTGCGTCCGTGCGCTGCCGCTGCCCTTCGCGGAACCCCGGCGGCTCGCAGGCGCGCGGTCAAGCGTCCTCCGGCTCGATGGTCGCCCGCAGCGGAAACTCGTTCTGGCGGGCGAGCATTTCCGTGCGCGCGGCCTTCGTTTCCGCGATTTCCCGCGTGAAGACGCCCGCGACGCCCACGCCGTTGCGGTGGACGTGAAGCATGATCCGCACCGCCTCGGGCTCGGCGAGGTGGAAGACGGTCTGCAGCACGAAGACCACGAAGTCGCGCGTGGTGTAGTCGTCGTTGTGCAGCAGCACCTTCCACAGGGGCGGGTGCTTCACCTTCTGCTGCGTCTGCGGCAGCACCGCCGTGCCGCCCGCAGGCTCGCCCGGCTTCTGCTTGGGCATCGGCACCGCCTCCGTCCGACCGGCCGCCCGTCCCATCCGGCGGCCGCATGCGACAATGGTAGCAGCCCGCCTTACGCGCGGCTGCGCCCTGCCTTCGCCCCCCGCTTCTTCTTCGCCGCGGAGGTTTTCGCCGCGACCCTCCCGGCGCCGGTCTTCGCGGCCCTGCCCGTGACGGGCGCCTTCACACTGCTCTTGCGCTTCGGGGCAGCCCTCGGCCGCGCGGGCGCCTTCTCGAAGTATTTCTGCATCGGCTCGAAATAGAACTCGACCCAGCCGTCGCGATAGCGGAGTCCCTGATCGTCGGGGATTTCCGTGTGATTGAGCACCAGGCGGGTGCCGTCCTCCTCCGCCTCCAGAACCACCTCCAGGCGCGAATCCGCGGCGTCGGAAGGGAACTCTTCCGAGCGCCACGACTGTACGATGCGGCGGCCCGGTTCCAGTTCGAGCGTCCTGCCGGTGATGTAGCCGTCCCACGCGGAGAAGCGGCCCCCGCGACGCGCGACGACTTTCGCCGGTGCGCCCGTCATGCGGCCGTGCTCGCGGCCGTCGAGCCACGCGGCGTACACGCGCGCCGGCGAGGCCTTCAGGAAGACGGACATGTTCAGAAGCTGATCCGGCATCGCGGCCTCCTCGCCGCCCCCGCACCGCTCGACTCTCGCACCCGGCGCACACGCTGGCAACCGGACAGACGCGCGCCGTCAGCGTCCGGGCGCGCCCGCGAATCGGAAGCGAAGCTCGGCGGCCGATTCGCCATTTGCTGCGGCACGCGCCGACCACTGCCCGGAACCGTTGCGCGCGCACGCGATGTCGAGGCGATCGCCCGGCACGACGACGCGGGAGAATTTCGCCGAGGTGAGTCCCGCGAGATCCTCGGCCGCGGCTGTGCGGGCGATCTCCACCGCGAGGATCCCGATCGACACCGCCGGCAGCACGGGACGGCCCGGAAAGTGGCCCGAAAAGGCGGGATAGTCCGCCGAGAGGCAGAAGTTCGCCTCGAGCGAGCCGTCCGCGAGCATGCGAACGTCGGAGCGCGCGTCAACGCGAGATTCGGGCATCGACTTGCCGCGCTCCGCTCTGGGCAAAGCCGCATGGGAAGCGCCTGCCGTGACCGCTTCGGTCGTCACGACCCGAAGCGATCCGGACGCAATCTGCGTGTCTCCGGACCAGAGGCGTCCCTCGATGACCGAAAGAGGCGGATACTCCGCCGACTTGCGGACCTCGGTCCGGAAGCTGTCGCCCTTGCGAAGCACGCCCGCGACACGGTAGTCGCGCACGCCCACCAGAAGCCCCGCTTTGGCAGGGGCTTGTGTGTCGCGCGCCAGCGCCCCTTGCAGCGCCGCGGCCGCCTGCGCCACTATTTCGATACCCGCCAAGGGATGGAGCGCACCGTCCGCACGCAGAAACGGGCAATCGTCCCGTACGCGGCCCGAGGCATCGGCCCAAAGGGGATCGTAGTCCAGCAACTCTTCGACCAATAGAATCGGCGGGCGGTGCGGCAGGAGTACGTCGACCGGAGTTCGGGGCATCCTACTCCCTCTCCGCCACGATGACACCCTGTCCCCCGGAGCGTCGAAGCGGCACGTACCGGGCACTGCGGAATCCCTCGGCCAGAATCCAGCGCCGCAGATCGGACGACGAGTGGACATCGCCGGGCGAGCTGTGAAACAGCTCCAGATGAATCACGCGCGCATTGGCCCTCTTGAAGGGCGACCCGGGCTTCTCGTCGAGCTGGTCCATGAGCACGAGACGCCCGCCCGCGGCAAGGCTTTCGCGGATGCGCCGGAGCAGGACTTTCAGCGATTCCGCGCTCATGGTCCGGGCGACCGCGAACAGGAGAATAACGTCCCATTCGGTCCCGAGATCGTCCTTCGAGAAGTCCCCGTGACGGAATGCAACCCTGCCTTGCATTTCCTCGCGAAGAATCGTCTCCTCCGCGGATTCGCGAGCCGAGGGAAGATCCATTACGGTCGCCGAGAGCTGCCGATGCTTCCGGCAGAATCGCGCGGCATACAGTCCGTGGCTTCCGCCGAGATCCAGCAGGCGCCTTGCCCCTTCCGGCAGCGGCACGCGCGCGACGATTTCGGGCGCCAGAAGCGATGCCACCGCCCGAAGGCCCGAATGGTAGTTGCGGAAACCGTCCTTGCGCGCTGCAAGCCATGCCTCGACGTCGACTGCGGATTGCCCCGCGCGTACGGACTCGTCGAGATTGTCCCAGCGAGCCCCCATGTCGTCGAACATCAGGAAGAGGTCAGCCAGGCATTCCGGCGACGACCGGAGCATCCACCGTTCGGTCAGCGGCGTGTTTGCAAATACGTCGCCCCGGCGCGCGACGTATCCGAGCGGTTCCAGCACTTCGAGCAGACGTCGCACGCCTTTCTCGGACGCCGCGCACCGCCCGGCCACGATCGCCGGCACCGCAGCGCCCTGCTCCAATGCCTCGAAGAGCCCCAATCGGATCGCCGTCGTCGTCGCCTTGAACCCCAGCATCGCGACGAGGTCCAGCATCGGCGCCGGACCCTTGTTCATCCGCTGGAGGAAGAGCCTCTCGAAGAAGTCGAATCCGACCGGCATCGTCCCTCCTCGGAATCAGCGCGGGCGCCAGGGAAGCCTGTTCCAGGCTGCCGCGAAGAACGCAGCCGCGAAGCCGAGCAGCGCGCCCACCTGCGGCATCGTTTCGGCCAACCCCGCCCCGCGCACCAGAACCTTCTGGTACCCGTCCAGCGCCCATCCGTGGGGAAGGAACAGACTCAGCGTCTGCATGCCGCGCGGCATGATGTACTTGGGCACCATGATTCCCCCGCCTATCGCCATCAGCACCAGGAGCGTCGCCGTCACCGCGCCCACCGTGAAGTGGCTCTTCGAAATCGAGGCCATCAGAAGCCCGAAAGACACGACGACCAGCGACACGGACGCGCTCAGCACGACGAGCGCCGGAATGTTCGACAGGACCAGCCTGGGACAACCGAGCCTCGGAAGCACCAGAACGCCCACCGCGAACATCGTCGCCGCCTGCACGAGATTGAGCGCCAGGAACGGAAGGAACTTCCCGAGCAGGTAGACCGGCCTCGACAACGGCGAGGCGAGAATCCTGACGTGAGCGCCGCTGGTCACCTCCGTGAGCACGTTGATGGCCAGAAGCTGCGCCAGCCAGAACAGCGCGAAAATGGTCCATCCGGGAACGTTCTGCTGGACGGCGTTGGGGCGGATCTGCTCGCCGCGGCGGGTCGCGTAGGTCTTCTCGAACTTGAGCCCGCGCGTTTCCAGAATCTTCAACGCCGCTTCGGGCGATTCCGCCTGCCCGCTGCGCACGAGCAGGTATCCGATGGACCCGCTCGCGGCGCTCTTGACGACCAGGCTTTCCACTCCGCCGACGACCGGCACCGAGAGGACCGGATCAGCAATCAATTCGACCTTCGCCGGAGCCTCCAGACGGATGCCGGCGCTCATTTCCGCCGGGATGACGACGGCAACCGAGCAGTCTCCCTCCGACACTGCGTGCCGCGCCGCGTCGCGATCCGCGGGACCGCCGGAGCCGGGCCCGCGGACTCGGAACATGCCGCTTTCGTGGATTTCGTCCGCAAGCCTCCTGGCCTGGTCTGCGTCGGCGCCCGTCACGCAGACGACGAGCTGGTCCTCCTTGTCCGTGGACGAATAGGCTCCCTGCAGCGCCACCGACAGCGCGATGATGAACGCGGCAGGCATCACGAAGAGCATCACGAGCCCTGCCGGATCCCGATAGAGCTGCCGCCATTCCTTCGCCAGCATCGCGAGGAGCGCCGTCATGCGGCCTCCGCGTCGCGCATGCTTCGGCCCGTGAGATCCAGGAACACGTTCTCCAGCGTGGGCTCGGTCACGCGGCGAAGGAGCACGCGCGTGCGGTGCTCGCGCGCCACCGGGGGAACCTTCTCCAGCAAAGCCATGGCACCCGCGCCGTCCCGCGCGGAGAGGCAGAGAATCCCGCCGGCAAGCGTCATGCCTGCCGGGGTCATGGCGCGGACCGCGTCGAGAAACCCGGATGAGGCTTCTTCGATGTCGAATTCGACGCGATAGCTGCCCGAACGCGCGACGATTTCGGCCGGGGCGCCCTCGACCAGCACGGTGCCGTGGTCCATGATGACGAGCCTGTCGCAGAGACGGCTTGCCTCCTCGAGGTATTGCGTCGTCAGCAGAACCGTGCGGCCGCGACGCCTCAGGTCGAGCACCAGCTCGAAGATGCGGTTGCGCGACTGCGGGTCGATGCCGACCGTCGGTTCGTCGAGCAGCAGAATCCCGGGATCGTGGACGAGTCCCGCCATCAGGTTGAGACGTCGCATCATGCCGGTCGAGTAGGTTTCGACGCGGCATTGCGCATATTCGGAAAGGCCCGCAATCCCCAGCAAGTCGTCGATGCGACGCTCCAGGCCGGCCCCCGACAGTCCGTAGAGCCCGCCGAAGAAGCGAAGATTCTCGCGCGCCGTGAGTTTGGGATACAGCGCAAGGTTCTGCGGCACCGGACCGAGGACGACGCGCATCGCGCGCGCCGCGGCAGCGCTTGCCCGGCGCTGCGCTCGGGGTTCCGTCCCGTCGCTGCGCTCGGGGTTCCGAACCGTCTGCGTCCTGCGCGTCGCCGGATGGCAGACATCCGCATCAGAACCCCGACCGAAGGGAGGGGACGGAACCCCGAGCGCAGCGAGAGGCGCGTCCACCGCGAAGCGGATGGTCCCGCGGTCCGGTACCAGCAGGCCCGCCAGCAGCGACATCGTCGTCGTCTTGCCCGCCCCGTTCGGCCCCAGAATGCCGAACACCGTCCCCCGAGGTATCGTCAGGTCCAGTGCGTGGACCGCATCCCTCGACGCCCCGGGATATCGATGAGTCACGTTCTCGAGACGGAGAATCCAATCGCCTCCGGGCTCGCCCCGAACCCGTTCCGACGCCTTCCGGTGACAGGCCAGCAGGCAATCCGGCGTCGCGACGATTTCCGGGTCCGGACACCCGTGCGTCGTCACGAGGCTTCGCACCGCGTTCCCGTCGCGATACGGCACCGATTCCGGAAACGCCTCGATCAGAGTGCCACGCTTCAATCCGTCCTTCGCCGCCTGCGCGAACGCCGCGTCCGATCGCCTCCTGTCCGCTTCCAGCGCCCGCGGACGGAACAGACCGAGCCTCAGCCAGGCAGCGAAGGACGCGGCAAACCCCCGACCCGTCCATCCCATCGCGAGGATAATCGGCCTGAGAAGCTCCTCGCGGAAGGCATCCTCCAGTTCGAAGATGCGGCGCGGGTGATATCGGTCGTTGCGAATCACCCCGAGCCGCAGATAGGCCCGCTCGAGCGGAGGCTCGAAACGGTGGAATCCCGCGACGAGCTGCCCTCCGGGGGCCAGCACGCGGAGGCTTTCGCGCAGGTAGCGTCCGGCCTCGGCGTCCTCGGCGTAGTCGGCGACACCGCTGGAGAGGATCACGGTGCGGAACGATTCGTCTCGGAATGGAAGGCGTTCCGCGTCGGCTGCCGCGAGCCCCAGTCCTCTGCGGCGTTTGGCTGCCGAGACCATGGCGCGGTTCCGGTCGACGCCGAATGCCGTGTGACCTGCCTGCTGCAGCCGCTCGACCAGCAGTCCGATGCCGGCGCCGATCACCAGGACCGGACTCGACATCCGGGGCAGCACGCGGTCCAGCGCGCGGCGCCCGAAATGCCTGTCCTCCAGATGCTCCCAGTAGGGTGCCCAGGCGCTCCACGTTTCGTTGTCCGATCCCATGGACGCCCCGGGCCGCGCCTAGCGGATGCGGCCGGCCGCCTTGCGCAGATCCTTGAAGAAAGCCTCCTCCGTGTCGGCGAAGGCGAGCCATTTCCGGCTCAGCTCGCCCAATCCATCGCGCAATGCCTTGCCGTTGGAAGCCGACCAGTCGTCGTATTCCTCGTCCTTCATCGGAATCTGCCTTGCCAGCACGAGCATCTGCCGCGACGCGGCGCGCCAGTCGCGTCCGTGCACGATGATGCGCTGCGCCAGCTCGCGCAGCTCGGAAGACTGGAACAGGTCGGCCGCCTCGCGCAGAAACGCCCCGTACATGAGGCGGAACGCGCCGCCGCCGGTGCCCTGGTCCTCGAAACCCAGCGCGTAGAAGAGAATGCCTTCGCGCAGGGTCGAACCCCGGCTGCGGTCCGGCCATCGCAGCATTTCCCGGGCGAACTTGCGCATCCCCTGCACGCCCACGAAGAACAGCATGTTGCGAACAACCGGCGGCGGGAGCATCTCGTCGCACGTGCGCCGGATGGCTTTGACCGCCGCTTTTCGGAAGTCGATGGCCCCGGGCACGCCGCGCACGCGCACCAGCAGGTTGTCTTTCGCCATCGGCGCGTGGGTTTCCCAGGCGGCAGCGAGATCGCTCCGATCCAGGGTCGCGATGTGCTCGCAATACGGGTCCGAAACGGAATAGGACTTCTCGTCGTGGCCCACGAGCACGATGAAGTGAAGCGGCGCGTGCGGGCGGAAGCTCGGGAAATACCGCATGTAGAACATGTCGACGACGGCCGCGACGGGCGTTCCCGCGTCGATGCAGCGGTCGGCTCCGGCCATCGCCTCGGCGGGCGAGCCGAACTGCCGCATTTCGATGTCGGCGCCGCAGAGACGGCGGACATTCTGTGCAATGGCTCCCGGACGGTTGCGGCACGCGACGAGCGGCCAGCGGTTGATGCCTGTCGCGAAGAACAGGTAGTAGAAGAGCGATCCGGAGCCCAGCCCGAATACCATCGGCTCCGTCAGTTCGCGCCCCGCGTGGAGAAGCAGGTTGCGGACGCTTCCGCTTTCGCAATGGGCGGCGACCTGGTGGCGGTATCCCGGGACGATGTTCATTCCGGTGCCCCGCCCGCGGCCGGCGCCTGCGCCCGCGCGACGACCAGGGTCTGCAGCAGTCTTCCGAATAGGGTCTTCGACTCCGTCACGCAAACCCCCTCCTGAAGCACCGCAATCTGGAAGAAATCCGCCACCGAAACGTCGAACTGCCGGGCGTATCCCTCCAGATCCTCCACGCGCGCCCGCGCGAATCCCCGCGGCGTCATGTGGCTCTCGACCACCGAGCGCCTAAGCCTCATGCGCGCGGCAAGGTCCTTCACGGTCATCCGCGTCAGGTCGGCGTAGACCGCCACCGGGCTGATTTCGCCGGCAAGGAGCCTGTCGCGCAGCCGCTTCAGCACGAGTTCCTGCTGCGCGTAATACTGCGGCGTCAGTTCGAGATCGTCCGCCAGCGAGGTTTCCAGGCTCGCCGCCGGAGCGCACCCTTCCGCCGCGTCCCATGTCACGACGCGCACCTTCTCGTCCGGCGCAAGGCTTTTCGCGGCGATAATCACGGTCGTCCTCCGTCAGAGCGATGCCGCGTCGCGCCGCAGGTTCTGCGAGACGAAAGCCGCCAGGTGCCCCAGGGTTCCGAACACCGACTTGTCGCGCTCGGCCGGGCCGATGACGATGCCGTAGTCCTCCTCCACCATGATTCCGATTTCCAGCACGTCGATGGAGTCCAGGCCGAGGCCCTCCTTGAACAGCGGCATGTCGCTGGTCACCGTCTTCGCGTCGACGTAGCGGAGATTGAGCCGGGCGATGATCTTGTCCCTCAGCTCGCACTCCAGACTGCTCAGCTCGGCCATCCTCGGCTCCGTCCCGCGGCGTTCCCGCCGTCGGGCGACGCGTCTACCACGCGACATCGACCGGGCACAAGCGGCGCGCCGGGTTCGGATCGCCTCATGCCTTCGGCGGGAGCGCACCCGCCGCGGGGGCTTCCGTCATATCGTTTCTGTAGAACAACCACGTCACGAGCGCGCGCACGACGAACAGTCCGGTGAGCTTCTCCAGCAGGCGGTACGCGACGTACGCGCGCCAGATGGGCTGGCGCCGGCACAGCGCGTGAAAGAGCAGGCGGAACGGCAGCGGAATGTTCGCGCCCTCCTCGAACATGAAGAAGTTGTGGTTGCGCGCGGTGGCCAAGGCGGCCTCGGCCTTGATTCTGCGCACAGGCGCGTCCGCGGGCTCGAAGGCCACCGGATGCAGGAAGTTGTCGGCCGGAGGCTCCCCGCCGTGCAGGCGCTTCCAGTCGTCGGCGATGGGCGCCCCGTTGTACACCCGGATTCCGATGCCGATGTTCACGAAGTCCCACCTCGACGCGATCCGCGCCATGGACCGGAGCGTTTCGCGCACCGTCGCGACGGTTTCGCCTGGGGCGCCCAGCAGAATGAACCACGACGCCGGAATCCCGGTCGCATGCACGGTCCTCGCGGCGGCCCGGACGTGCTCCGGCGTGAAATTCTTGCCGAGAGTCCGGAGCGTCTCGGCGCACACCGACTCCACGCCGAAGCAGGCTTCCATGAATCCCGCACGCTTCATGAGCTCGGCCAGCTCCTCGTCGAAGTGCAGCGGGTGCAAGCCCATCGTCGACAGACGCAGGCGCAGCCTTCTGGCGACGAGCTCGCGCAGCACCGCCTTGGCATGGTCCAGCGGGACATTGAACGTGCTGTCGACGATTTCAACGCGCCGCATTCCCGTCTGACGGACGAATTCCTCGACCTCGTCGGCGATGGCCGCCGGCGATCGGAGGCGGTAGCGCGTCCCCTCCAGCCGGTTGTACGTGCAGTATGCACACCCGAGCGGACACCCGCGTTTCGTCTGCACGAGGAAGGGCGACCCGTGCAGCCTGTACGCGAGAAGCCTCAGATGAGCCTGCGGTCGCGCGCGCGGGAGCGCATCGACGTCGGGGATGAAGTCGGGCGGATTGGACTCGACCACCCTTCCCTCCCGGCGAACGACCAGACCCGGGATTCCGCGCGGCTCCAGGCCCGTCTCAAGCCGGCGCGCGATCTCCACCATCGCTCGCTCGCCGTCGCCCTGCACCGCATATTCCAGCCCTAGGAATTCCAGCGCTTCCGGTCCGTTGATGCCTGCCGGCGCCCCGCCGAGCACAATGGGCCCTTTGAAGACGGAACGCAGCGGCTCCGCGACGGTGCGTCTGGTCTCGTCGAGGAGGAACAATGCTTTCGTACACCCCGAGTTGTCGATGTTGCGGACGCCCAGGCCCACGAGGTCGGGACGGAACGACTCCACGGCCTGCCGTATGGCGCGAGCCGGAAACACGGAGAAAGCGAGGTCGAGCAGGCGCACCCGGTAGCCCGCGGCGACGAGCGACGACGCGACCGAACACAACCCCAGCGGCATGACCGCGACGGGGTCGCGATATCGATTCGCGTTGACGAGGAGGACGTTCATGACGCCGCCGGGTCCGCGGCTTCGTTTGCCGGCCCGTTCATCTTCTCCCAGGGCCCCTTGTCGACCGCAGCAATCGTGCGCCGCCATTCGGGCAGGCGCCCGCGGAGAAGCGCCATCTGCCGTCGCATGCCTTCGACGGTCAGCAGGAAGAACACCACGCGGCCCGGCGCCGCCTTCTTTTCGCGCATCAGGCGGAACATGCTCAGAAACAGCGAGCGTTTGTGGCGGTCGGCGCTGAAGAGGTACATGAACACGAGCTTGACCGATATGACGACCTTCGCGAATGCGGACATGTCCCGGTTGGGCCGCTCGGTCGCGAAGCAACCCGTTTCGAAGAGCTTCACAGCCCGGCGGCCAAGGTCCTCGTAGGAGTAGATCTCCTCGTGCGCGTCGAAATGCCTGTCCAGGAGTTCCGTCTGCGACACGCGGTTGTAGTGCATCACCGGGAACATGCCTCCGCTGAGGTCGGCGGTCCGGCCGTACCAGCGGCCCTCCCGGACGACGCGGGCATGCAGCCTGGTGCCCGGTATGGCGTCCAGGATGTTGAGGTTCGCGTACCAGAGCCCCGCGTCGCCCATGAACCGGTGAATCCGGCCGTAGTCCTCCAGCGTGTCGTTGTCGAAACCCACCACGAACGAGGCGTTGACCTCGATGCCCGCGCGGTGGAACGCCTCGACCGCGGCGGTGTATTTCTCCACGTTGTTCTGGACCTTGTGCGTCTCGGTAATGCTCGCCGGATTGACGGATTCGAGGCCGACGAGCACGTGCATGCACCCGGCCTCGGCCATGTCGCGGAGGAGATCCGGGAACCGCGCCAACTCAAGGCTCGCCATGCAGAACCAGTTGAGTCCCAAGGGTTTGAGACGCTTCATCAGCTCGCGGGCGTACTGCTTGTCCGCCGTGAGGTTGTCGTCGACGAAGAACAGCGTCTTCAGAGGCAGGGACTCGATCTCGCGCATGAGATCGTCGATGTCGCGGTAGCGCATCCGGCCGCCGAAAAGCTCGGGGACGAGGCAGAAATCGCAGTGGAACGGGCACCCGCGCGAGGCCTGGACGGGCAGCGCGGCCATCGACTTCGTGTCGAGAAGGTCCCACCGAGGAACCGGCGAGCGCTTGAACTCGCAGCGATCCTTTGCCTGGTACACGGACTTGAGGGCGCCCCGCTCGAAATCCGCCAGGCATTCCGCCCACACTCCCTCGGCCTCGCCGCGCACCACGGCGTCGACGTGACCCAATGCCTCCTCGACATTGTACGAAACATAGGGCCCGCCCGCGATCACCGGCACCTTGCGCGCGCGGAACGCGTCGGCGATCTCGTATGCGCGCCGGCTGTTGGGCGAAGTCATCGTGATGCCAACCAGGTCCGGCGTCTCCTGCGGAATGGGCTCCAGCTCCTCATCGACGATGCGGACGCGGAACCGATCCGGAGTCAGCGCCGCCACGAGCGGCAGCGAACACGGCGTCATTCCGGTCTTGCGACCGAGCAGCCTGTTCATGCCGATGTTCGAACCCGGGGCCTTGATCCGCATCAGCGGATTCACGAGGATGAGCAGCGGCCTGCCGTTGGACGGCTTTTCCATCGCCTAGATGACCTCCGTGCCGGTGCGGATCGTCCAGAGACGCCCCGTTTCCTCGTAGAAACGTTCCAGCGGCAATCGCGTCTTGGTGACGCAGTTGAAGAAATTGTACTTCGACAGGTCCCGGTCGACGATGTTTGCGGCTTCCTCGCGGTAGAGTTCCGTGCCGGGCATCGGCGTCAGAATCGTGTATCCCGCAAAGGCCGTCGAGTGCGCCGCCGCGAATTCGCCGAGCGCCCGGAAGTCGTCGAGGCCGTACGAGGGAGGCACGACGTAGTTGGCGCGGAGCTTCACGCCGTTCTCGTGGCAGACGCGCAGGCCCTCGCGGATCTGGTCGGTGTCGAGGTTCTTGCGGTAGCGCGACAGCTCGTCCGCACGGGGTGATTCGAAACCGGTAATGGCGATCTTCAGCCCGAGGCGCGCCATCTTCTCGACGAGACGGGGATACCGGACGGCCATGTCCATGCGCAGGTCGATGACGTATCCTTTGCGGATTCCTTCGGCCTCGATTCGGTCGAACAGCGCGTCGACGAACGCCGCGTCGGTCAGAGTGTTGGCGTCGGCGAAACGGACGACTCCGTATTCGTGTAGGCCCTTCAGCTCCTCAACCACGCTCTCGACCGAGCGCTGCATGAATCCGCCTTTGAATCCGGGCCAGATCGAGCAGAAGGAACAGCGGCAGGGACAGCCGAGCGACGTGTAGACGTATGTGACAAGCTCCGGCGCGCCGCCGACGCGATAGGTCGGAATCCAGCGCTTCAGGAGCGAACGATCCGGCGGGATGTAATCGGCCCCCGTCACGTCGCGGATCGGCGCGGGCGGCGTCGGACGCCATGCGCCATCGCGATGCCAGATGCCTCCGACGCTTCCAACGTCGATACCGACTTCCCGTGCACGCACGACTTCGCGGAAGGTGTGCGCGCCGTCACCGACCACGGCGACATCCACGGCGGGATCGTCGAAAGACTCCGGACACAAAGTGACGTGCAGCCCTCCCGCGACCGTGAAGACCGCCGGATTGACGGCCTTTGCCTCGCGCAGAAGAGCCATTCCGTCGTTGAACTCGGAGGCGATGAACGTGACCCCGACGACGTCCGGGCGGAAGGAATCGAGTTCCTTGCGGAGCAGCGCTGCAGGCGGCGGAGCGGAGGGATCCAGATCGTATTCGCCCTTCATTTCCAGCAGAGATACGTCGTGATCGCGCACGGCGGAGGCGACCGTCAGAAGCCCCAGCGGCGGCCCGATCAGCTTGCGATGGATGAAGCGCTTCGCCTCCGGAGGGGCGCTTTCCAGAATCATGTTCCAGGAAGAGCGGGGAGGATTGACGAGGAGGATTCTCATGCCGCCCTCCCCGCCGCGAGGCGCGATATCGACCGCACCGCCGAGGCATGCAGTTCGGGCCGCGGGACGATTGCATCCACGAGGCCCTCCGCGAGAGCTTCATCTGCCGATAGAAGTCTGCCTGTAAGAATCATTTCGACGGCGCGGCCCGTTCCGACCAGCCGAGGCAGGCGCACGGTGCCGCCACAGCCCGGCATCAGACCGAAGGTGATTTCGGGCAGTCCGAGCGTCGCGGCCGGCGTGGCGATTCGGTAGCCGCAGGCCAGCGCCAGCTCGAGTCCGCTCCCGAGGCACGCGCCGTCGATTGCGGCGACGACGGGGTACGGGAGCGTCTCGATGCGGAGCGTCGCCAGCGAATCCTCGGACAACGCGGCGGCCACTTCGTCGGGCGCGGGCGTGGAAACCGCACGCAGCTCGTTGACGTCGGCCCCGGCGGAGAAGTGCCGGCCGCGCCCGCGAACGACCAGACCGTCGACTCCGAGTCCGGGGAGCACGTCCCGCACCATGCGCGCAAAGCCTGCGAAAAAGGCCCGATCCGTGCGATTGCCCGGCGGCGCGTCGAGCCACAGCGTCGCGACGCGCCCGGCGCAATCCAAAGTCAGACCGCGTCCGGCCATTGGTCCGCTACCCGGCAGAGCGCACCCCCGCGAGACGACAGAACAGCTCCGTTTCCCTTCGCAGCGCTTCCGCGCGCGGAAGCCTGCGGCCGTTCTGTATGGACTCCATGATGCTGCGGACCAGGCCGGGAGGTTTGCCTTCGGTCAGGTCCGCAAGGAGCTTTTCGGCCGCCGCCTCCACCTGGCCTGCATCGACAATGCGATCCACGAAGCCCGTGGATTGCGCCTCTTCTGCGTCCACGAGGCGCCCGCTCAGCACCAGGTCGACCAGCCCCCGGAACCCGAGTTCCTCGCGCAGAAGCGTGCCTCCAAGCCCGGGCACGAGTCCGTGCGACGATTCCGGGAAACCGAACATCGCACCCTTGGAGGCAACTCGGAAATGACAGGCGAGCGCGATTTCGAAGCCTCCCCCGAGGCATTGCCCCCGGATGGCTGCCACGATCGGAACCGTGGCGAATCGCAGCAGATCCAGCAATGCCTTGCCTTGTTCCAGCCCGGACGAAAGGCGCCGCGGATCGCGTGCCTGGTCGGCCAGGCGCGCGAGGTCCGCTCCTCCGCAGAAGTGGCGCCCCTCTCCCGTCACGACCGCCCCGACAAGGTCCGGAGTCTCCAGAAACGCGCTCAGCGCACCGGCATCCGCAAAGCCGGGCTCCGTCATCAAGTTGGCAGGCGGGTTCGAAAGCGTCACGATGCCGATGGAACCGCGGCGGGAAAAGCGCGTCATCGGCCGCCCTCCCCGATGCCGAACAGACGCGTGCGCACCGCGGCGAGGTCGCTTTCGGATATTTCGCCGTCGCGGACAAACTGCCGACAAGCGAGTTCGAACGTCTCCCTCAGGCTTTCGGCCGAGGGTCCGTGCGACGCCGTGCCGTTCCAAGGAAGCGGCCGACCGCAGAGGATGCCGTCGCCGTTCTTCTTGCCGAGCTTCCCAGTTGCGACGAGCGTTGCGAGACCATCCCGCAGAGGAGCAATGGCCGCCGCAGATTCCGCCGACATCCGGCTCGCGTATTGATCGACTGCCGCTTTGACCGTGTCCAACCCCACGGCGTCCATGAGCGCCAATTGGCCGGCGGGCTGCTCTCCCAGGCGAGAGGTCCGGTCCACTTCGACCGCGGAGCAGCCGCAAAGCACCGCTTCGAAACAGCGGCTCTGCAGCGGCAGAAGCAGACGGTTCACGGCAAAGGCGTTCGGCTCGCCCTGCTCGACCACGTGCAGGCCGAGCGACGTCGCAAACGATCGCAGCGATGCAACCGTTTCCGGCGAAGCATGGTTCGGCACAACCAGCTCCGCGAGACTCGTCCACTCGACCGGATGGAAGAAGTGAAGTCCGATGCACCGCGGATGGATGGCGCCCGGCAGAATCGACGACGAATTGCTTGCAAACGGAGCGTCCGGCGGGAGGCACCGTACGAGCGAAGCGACAACCTGCCGCTTCAAGTCGATGGATTCCGCGACCGTTTCGATCAGGACGTCACCGCCGGGAATCGACTCGCCCGACTTGTGGAAAGAGGCTCCCGCCCGCTCCCGCAGACGCTTCTCGATCCGACGGAGGCTCGCTCCCTCCCGGCCCACGAAGGCAACGCGCCGATCGCGGTCCAGGAGGAAGGCGCCGATGTCGCGGGCCATCGTGCCGGTTCCGGCCAGAATGACCTGCATCCCGGTGCTCATGCCGGCTCCGGAGACCCAAGGTGGCGGTGATTCAGGTACTTCACCGGCGCGTCGATGAATCGCCCCAGCCCGGTAAGCACGGTCCCCGTCCCGCACTCGACCAGCGTGGAGGCCCCTGCCTCCGCGAGCGCACGAACCGTCCGCTCCCAGTCGATTGGCGTGCTGAGATTCGCCGCGGTGAATTCAAGCAATTCGTCGGGGGATTCCAAACGCCTCCCGTCGATGCTCGAAACCAGGGGAAACCGAGCCCTGTTCCAGTCGAGCGCGCCCAGAAAGCAAGCGAGGCTCTCGGACGCCTCGGCAAGAATCCGCGGATGGTGATATGCGACCTCGCGTTCGATCCACGCGGCTTTCGTCGCCCCCGCCTCGACGGCGACCGGCAGGAACCGCTCCAGGTCCCCGCGTTCCCCCGAGAAGGCGAACGAAAGCGGGTTGTTCGTGACCGTGCGGCACACGGTTGGAAACGCACCGTCGGCGAGCAGCCGTTCGACGTCCGCCGCGTCCAGACCGATGGTCGCGACCATCCCCGACTTGCCGCGCCCGGCAACCTCGCACGCGATATCGCGTGCGGCCGCGACGACGTGCAGTGCGTCGCTCTCGCTCAGCGCACCGCAGGCCCCGAGTGCCGCGTAGATCCCCATGCTGTGCCCGGCTGCCGCCAGCGGCTCCGCAAGCCCGCTGCGCTTCCAGTTAGCGAACATCGCAAGGCTTTCCCGGCAGATGGCAAGCTGGCGCTCCGCAGGGGAAGCGGTCTCGCCTTCGACAGGCTCGGACCCGATGCCCGGGAAGACGCAGGCAACCCCGGCCCTCGGCATTCCGCTAGACCCTGACAAGGGAATACCCCGCCTGCATGAACTTGCTCACCTCCGTGACGAAGCTGACGATTCTGTCCCCCGGCGCCAGCGTCTCCTCGCGCAGAATCCGGTTCAGGCAGATGAAAGGCATCGGAGGGCCGCAGTATCCCTCCTGGCTCATCTTCGTGTAGAGCGCGCTGCGGGGAATTCCCAGCGTTTCGCACTCGTCCATGACCGACTCGACGATGTGCCTCGCCGGAAGGTTGACCTGGAAGAAGCGTATGCCTTCGGGCGGAATCGCCGCCTGCGTCAGCATCCGTCGCAGTCCGTTGAAGAAGACCGAGCCTCCCGCCTCCTGGAAAAGATCCGTCGAAAGGGCGTTGCGGAACGTCTGCCTAAGGTGGTGCAGTCCCTTCTCGTATTCCTCCATCGGATTGAGCCAGAGCGCCGGCCGCCGGTCGAACATCATGGACGGCTTCGCCCCGCCGACGGACTCGACGCACGAATGCTCCAGGCGCATTGCGCCGCCGCGGGGTTCGTCCGCGGAGAGCACCAGCGCTCCCGCGCCGTCGGACAGGAACCAGCGCAGGAAGAGCGATTCGCGATCCAGGCATGCCTGGTTGTAGTACGATGCGCGAAGCTGCGACGAGGACATTCCGGCCGAAAGGACCAGCGCGTGCCGGTATTCGCCCGACGCAATCAGCCGGTGCGCCAGGTAGAGCGCCTTGTACGCCGACGTGCAGTTGGCGTGAATGGAGAATTCCGCGCACGTCCGGATGCCCAATGCCTCCTGGATGCGCACGGACGCCGTGGGCATCTGATGCTGGTGTGCCGAACCGTAGCAGATAAGGCCGATTTCCCTGGGTTCCAGCCGCGCGGCCTCCAGCGCACGACGGGCTGCCTTCGCCGCCATCGTGACGTTGTCCTCGGTGAACGCGCCCGTTTCGCGGTCGATCGCGTAGTGCACGAAACGGATGTCGAGAATCTCCGCCATGACCGGACGCATGGTCGCGATCCAGCGTCGGATGGCCTGCGGCGCCTCGGTCAGCTCCCCGAGCACCGACTCGATTTCGTCGAAAGGAACGGGTTCCCCCGGGAGGAACTCGCCGGTGCCTGCGACGAACACCTCCTGCACCGCGCCCTCCTCACTTCCACTTCGAGAATATGATCGTGCCGTTCTGCCCGCCGAAGGCGAACGAGTTCGACATGACGTGGTCGAGCGCGGCGGCCCTGGGCCGCAGCGGCACGTAGTCCAGGTCGAGCGCCGGGTCCGGCGTCGTGAGGTTGAGCGTCGGAGGAATCGCGCCGTGCACGAGCGCCTGCAGCGAGATGACGGCCTCGACTCCGCCTGCCGCGGCCAGGCAGTGGCCCGTCGCGGCCTTCGTGGAGGACACCGGCAGCCGCTTCGCGCGGTCGCCGAAGACTTCCTTCACCGCCAGCGTCTCGTATTCGTCGTTGAGCTTCGTCGAGGTCCCGTGCGCGTTGAGGTAGCCGAGCTGCGACGGCTGCAGGCCCGCGTTCGCGAGCGCCGCGCGCATGCAACGCACCATGCCGCGGCCGCCGGGCTCCGGCGATAGAATATTATATCCCTCGGATGAAAGTCCCGGCCTGTGCAGCTCCGCCAGAATGCGCGCCCCGCGCGCGAGCGCATGGGCCGCGGATTCCAGGACGAGCATTCCCCCGCCCTCGCCCATGACGAAGCCGGCGCGGCGCGCGTCGAACGGGCGGCAGGCCTCCTCGAAACCGCTGTCTCCCTCTGCCAGCGCCATGAGGGCCCCGAAGCCCCGCACGTCGGCGGCATTGAGCGTCGAGTCTCCGGCGCCTGCGATCACCACGTCGCACTCGCCGTCGGCGATGAGCGAGTGCGCGACGCGCAGCGCGTAGGGCGCCGAGGCGCACGCGGTGCTCGCCACCATCGAAGGGCCGAGGAGCTTCCAGCGCAGGCCGATCCACGCCGCGGGGGCGCTCGCCATGTTGCGCAGGATCCGATGATCGTCCGGATCCGCCGAGAAATAGGCGTATCCCGTGCCCGTCGCGCCGGCGACCACGCCGACGCGCGTGCGGTCCTCCTTTTCGAAGTCCAGGCCCGAGTCGTCCACCGCCATCTGCGCAGTCACGACGGAGATCATCGTGCCGCGGGTCATCTGCTCGCGCAGGCGGGGCTTGATTCGGCTTGCGAAGAGCTCCTGCGCGCCGTCGGGCAACTCCACGCCGAACGGCGTGTCCAGCCCCGACGGGTCGAAGAGCGTGAAGCGCCGCACGGGCCTGCGGCACTCCATGAGGCCCTGCCAGGTGGACTTCGCGTCGAGGCCCAGGCCCGTCATGAGGCCCGCCCCCGTCACCGCCACCCGCCCGTCTGGCGCCGCGTCGCTCATGCCGCCTCGCGCT
>Ga0172369_10001641_pt1 | contig 32147 bp, 27 predicted proteins | sample LakKiv25m_FD_114539 | JGI IMG/M metagenome (GOLD analysis project Ga0172369, IMG submission 114539) | Freshwater microbial communities from Kabuno Bay, South-Kivu, Congo - kab_022012_11.25m | ecosystem: Environmental > Aquatic > Freshwater > Lake | place: Democratic Republic of the Congo... | reverse complement strand
CACTGATTGTAAGGGAAAATTCAGGTATTTAAATGGTAAAACTTCACTTGAAAAAACTGTAAAAGAGAATGTTGATATACCTGCGTTTCTTTCAAAGAAAAGCGCCAGATTTTGAACGGTTGCTTCTTGGCTGGGGGACCTGGATTCGAACCAAGATATGCGAGTTCAGAGCCCGCAGTCCTACCATTAGACGATCCCCCACTAAAAAAGTGCACTAGAACGATGCGTTTTAACTTAACCCTACCATATTGCTGTTTGGCTAATGGGAAGGTTCCGTGCACCGCACGAGGTTCTTACCATTAGACGATCCCCCAACGTGCAAAAGTTACCACTAAGCTATCCGGCTAATCGCAAGGGTTCTGAGCGAAGCGAGCGGCCCTTACCATTAGACGATCCCCCCAACGTGCAGCCCAGCCATTTTAGCATTTTAACATTATCGCAACAGGCACGCCCAACTTGTCGATCTATTTACACTATCCCTGGGCTAGGCTATATATACATTCTATATTAGAATACATATATGATTCCATCACAACATAAAGAACAAAGAGTGGGAGTTTTTGTAGATGTCCAAAATATGTACTATTCGGCCAAGAATTTGTATGCATCCAAGGTCGACTTTGGAAAGGTTTTAATGGCGGCGGTATCGGGTAGGCGTTTGATCCGTGCTTTTGCCTATGTTATTAAAGCCGACGTTGGTGCAGAGAAGGAATTTTTTGGCGCCCTTGAAAAAATGGGCTATGAAGTACGTGAAAAAGAGTTGCAGGTCTTTTATGACGGTGCAAAAAAAGGTGACTGGGACGTAGGGTTATGCATGGACGTTGTCAGACTAATTCCAAAAATGGATGTTATGGTTCTTGTATCCGGCGACGGTGATTACACTGAGTTACTGGAGTACGCAAGAAGCCAGGGCGTGCGTTCAGAGGTTATATCCTTTGGTCAAACTTCATCCGGAAGACTATTGGAAAAAACGGATTTCTTTCTGGACATGTCAAAATTCGCCCAGAAATTTCTTATAGGTAAAACAACTATCGGAAAAACAAACTAATGGCTAGGATTTCAGCGTTTCTTAATAAAAAAACACTCAAAATTACGATTGTATGTATATACGGTATATTGCTTCTGACCGCAGTTTATCACGTAAAGTATGCCAAGCGGATCATTCCCGGTGTTTTTATTGGCAAGGTTAATGTAGGGGGTAAGTCTTTTCAGGAAGCAAAAAAGCTCCTAACCGATTATATTGCTGCTCAGCCCAATCTAAATTTGACGCTAAAGCTTGAGAACAAAAACTATCCGATAAACAGCGAGGATATAAGCCTTAAGTATGACGTAGACAACTCAGTTTCAAGAGCTTTTGAAGTGGGTAGGACCGGCAATGTGCTAAATGATACGAGGGATAAACTATTTTATTTGGCCAAGCCAGCTGTAATTTTCGCTTTTGTTGATTATGATGATGATGTTTTAAGCAAGAAATTTTCGGTTATTAAAGCTGAGGTTAATTCCGAAGCTGTAAATGCAAGTGTCCTTGTAGAAGACAGCATTGTAAAAATAACACCCTCAAGTTCGGGCAAGAAAGTAGTAGACGATAGTCTCTACGATGCGGTGATGGCAGCATACGGCAACATAGACTTTTCTGAACGGGAAGTTCCGATCAAGATTGTTTCGCCCGGTGTCAAAGAGGAGGACATTAACGCAGTTCTTACGGAAATCAGAAAAATAGTAATGAACACAATGAAGGTAACTTTCCGGGACATGTCTTGGGAGCTTGGTACGGACCAGTTAGTTGACATGTTGGAGGTAGTAAAAAAGGACAAAATCGAGCTTGGCTTAGCGCAGCCAAAGTTTGAAGCTTTTGCCGAGTCTGTGGCTCAGTCCGTAAATCAGCTGCCAAGGGGTCTTGTTACGCAGATGGATGGTGACAAAGTTACCAGGTTTGAGATTACAACAGAGGGTCGGGAATTGGATACCAAGAAGTTTGCAGATATTTTTAGGACGGCTTTTTTTAACGGAGATAATTCAATCGAAGTACCGGTTTTTTCCATATCAGGTCCGGCTGATCCACAAAAGTATGGTATATACGCATTACTTGGTGAGGGTTCGTCAAAGTATGCCGGTTCAATTCCCGGCAGGATTCACAATTTAACGTTGGCGGCGGAGAGAACGAGCGGAGTTTTGGTTCCGCCCAATCAGATCTATTCTTTAAACAACGCCATAGGGGAAATAAGTGCAGCCACCGGTTATAACTCGGCTTATATCATTAGCAAAGGCCGTACGATTTTAGGCGAGGGTGGCGGTGTTTGCCAGACTTCTACCACGCTTTTCCGCGCTGTTTTGAATGCCGGGCTGCCTGTTGTGTCGCGCTACCCACATGCTTACCGTGTCCATTACTACGAGGAAGACAGTCCGCCCGGAATTGATGCTTCAATTTTTCAACCATCCGTGGACTTTCAATTTAAAAACGATACGCCAAATTATGTATTGGTTCAGGCCTATCCGGATCCGGCTAACGTATCGTTAACATTTAGAATATACGGTACTCCTGATGGTAGAACTGTTGAGATGACAACGCCCGTCATTACAAGCCAGAGCCCGCCCCCCGCGCCTTTTTATCAAGACGATCCAAATTTAGCCAAGGGAGTCGTAAGGCAAGTTGAGTCGCCGGCATGGGGCGCAACTGTGAAATTTACAAGAATAGTTAAGAGGGGCGAAGAGATTATTAGCGATGATACGTTTGTTAGTAACTATCAGGCCTGGAGAGCAGTTTACATTCGCGGGACAAAGGAATAGCGCAATTACTCGGTCTTTATCTCAACACTGGCAATTGTTATGTGGTCCAAACCCTGGTAAGACGACATTACCATTGCAGTTGACAGACCCTTTTTATACTTAGTAACAAAAAAATCGTTAGTAGCCCCCTCTGATTCTATTGTCCAGCCTTTCTCCATGAAAATGCTCTTATAAAAATTTTGAACATCCTTAGGAGGCTTTTCTATTTGGAAGGTTGTCTGCCTGGATTTATACGATTGGTTAAAACTCACGTTTTTTGCATTTTGTGGGTAGGTAAACTCCTCTTTTTCTTCGTCACTCTGGATGCCCCTTACTTCAGCAACTCTCCTTAAAACTTTTGGCTGGTATTTGTAGAACTGACCATATGAAACACCCGCTATCAATAGAAAAACACCAAGACCCAGGGCAAAATACTTTACATGTAACCGCATAGTTAAATTATACTCAACTATGTAAAGATGCGCGAAACGAAACTGTTTCTGGTAAAATAGTCTGGTTCTACAAGCAAGTTTGGCCCCATCGTCTAACGGTTAGGACAGTGGATTCTCATTCCACTAATCGGAGTTCGATTCTCCGTGGGGTCACCACAAAAATTAGAATCCGCTTTCTGCGGATTTAATTTTTTGTATTGATCTTACGTAAGGAGAATCGAATGGCGCAGGCGCGACTGGCGCCGAGCCGGGCCCGAGAGGATCGCCAGCAGGCGAGAACTCGTGGGCGATTCTCCGTGGGGTCACCAGCATCAGGTTCGTCACCGAGGGTGGCGGTTCTAATGCTGTGATCCGTCTAGACGTTCGCGTTAACAATGAGGTGCCGCGGGCGTGCTCGTGAATATCTACTAAGGCAATTAATAACAATCAATTGGCACGTCAAGCGCTGCGGTTTTCTTGTAAACCAACATATCAGTGATCTCGCTTATTTTCCGGAAACTGCTTATGTTTGAAATCACATATCGGTACAAGATGTTTGAAGGATCCTTAAGTATTTCTTCTGTGTCAAAGGCAAAATAATCAAAACTTGGGAATTCCTTGCACATTACGTCATAGTCTTTGCGAAAAAGAAACATAGATTTGTCCGGTACTGCATCTCTATACCAACCTATACTTCTAACCGAACCGAATACGTACATTCTCTTATAATCGCTAAAAGACTTTGTTTCCTTCTTAAAGTAGTTAAAAAGGCCAAGATACTCTGTAAACTTGAGACTATAAAGGTAGTTGCTTAAGCTTAGGATTGATAAGACAAGCATAAACATTACTCCAATTTTAACGACCAATCCTTGCCCGAGTTTTCTGTACAGATATTGCAACCCTGTTATCAGAAGAAATATTAACGGTATTTCAATAGACGAGACATATCTTACATTTTTTACGCCCGACATCTGTTGCAAGAAAATAATCAAGATCGAAAATGTTCCCCAGTAAAGTACAAAGGTATTTCTTTGGAAAAATGACACTAACACAAGTACGCCACCCATTATACCTCTGGAAACTCCGTTGTATTGCAAGTAGAAATAAAGATAAGTCCACCACGGAGAGTGTTTGTAAACCTTGCCACCAATAACATGTATTTTACCGGCAGTGCTTTTGTTAAGATAAACGTCCCGAATCGCTCGTAACGTTTCTCTAATACCCTGAATCAATCCCGTAGAGTAAAATAAGTGCATATAACCCAAAGCTGCTATGCTTATCGAACTGACAATAAGGACAGCGCTACCCCTAACCAAATCCTTTTTAGACCCTTTTGTTACCAGAACTTGGTAAAGAAAGCTCAACACGGTAAATGGTATCAATATAGTAGATGTAAGCTTAATTGATAAAGAAAGTCCTAGGAATATCCCTGCAAGCAAGAACAATTTAATAGTTCTGGATTTTAAGGTTTGGTAGTAATAAAAGTGAAATAGAACCCAACATAAATGCATCATTGGTTCGAGCATTACCATTCGTGTGGCATCAAAGATTATTCTACTTGTTACAAAGAAGCATGCCCCTATAACCCCAAATGTTGCACCGTACTCTTGTTTAATAATTATAAAGATTATATATGCCGTTAGGAGCCCCATTAGAGCAAAAGGTAGCCGAAGCATAAAAGTGTTACGACCAAAACTTGAGTATAGTAAACCCGCCACATACTTTGGTATGGGTGGTACTTGTAGCGTGTTTTCAAATACCCCGCGGAGTTGTTCGGAACCCCTTTGTACATAAAGTATCTCGTCGGTAAAAAAAGTAGTTGTAATTGAGTTTGAAACTGAAAACAAAAAAGAGAGATAAAAAAAATACCGGCAAAGCAAGTTTGGCTAAGAACGTTTTGCGTAAAAAGAGCATACCCCTTTCTACCAACCTAAATCTTTAAACTGCACGTTGGAAGGCAATTCAAACATTTTGGGATCTATCGTTTCGGCTTTGCAGGTTGAATTATTCTCCTCAACTTTATTTATAATGTCGTCTGCAGAGTTGACTTGACTGCCATCCATCGTAGTTTCTTCGCCTTTGTCCGGATTGTTTGTAAAGTTAAAAATCATCCCATCCGAGCTTTTTGATCCCCAAATATACATTTTATTATTCAGCACCAGGCCTCTGATTCCGTCTTCTTTGTCTTTTCCGTCCATAGCTTCGATATATATTTTGTCCCCTTTTATAAGAGTTAACATTTTCTCGTTATCTTCGTTTGTATAGTAGCATTTAATTCCGATAGATTTTGCAATAGCATCGCGGACGGTAGTGAATACGTTATCCGCAGACGGCTTTTCCTTCATTGCAGTTATGTCGTCTGTGTTTTGTGCTGTAGGTTGGGTCTGGCCTGATGTCGGAGCCTTACTATCTTCCTGGTAATCTTCGTGTTTGTCACTGCCGCAAGCTGTTAAAAAAATCGGCAGCATTAATAGTAAAAAAATTGTTGGTAATTTCTTCATACACCACTATACTTTCTTGATAACTAAATACTACTCCTCAATTTTGATATTAAACTTCATCCTCGAAAAAATTTCTTCCAGTTTTTTCTCAAATGCTACACCCGACTTGTTTTCGATGGAAAGAATCATTACAAACCCGTTGTCTTTGACCTGATTAATGTATATTAGATCGTTGCCTTTCCAGCTGTAACCTTTTAACCACACCGCCTGGTTGCCGCCAATTTCAAGAGTTTTTTCCTGCGTAGTGGGTTCTATTCCGTTTATGACTACGTATTCATCGCGCAGAGTTCTCTTATGCAAACCCACAAGTTCGTCAAAGTTGCCGGAATCTATTATGAATACGCCAAAGCCGTCAAAGTTTTGAGCGTCAATAATACTGGATGGGTCCGCAAGTACGATTCTTTTCTGAAAACTTCCTGTTGGGGGTTCCGGCACGGCACAACACACGGAATTGTAATGTCTGTGATCAAGAGAATACTTGTTTTCTTTATCGTAAAAAGTTTCAAACTCTCCATAAGCCGGGGGCTCATCTGCATAGAATTTTATTGTTTTAACTATGTCGTCTGTTTCGTTTGAATATTTTTCTATGTAACCAAAATCTCCTCGCATAAACTGTTCTATCTCGTAATAAGAGTAGAACCTGGGGATATAAGTAACTCTCCAATTCCCTTCGCAGTTTGTTATTGAAAACCTCTTTCCCTCGACCGAGTCTAATGTTGTCTTTTCTGCTACAGTAAAGTTGCTGCTTTCCAGACACTTTTGTCTCAAACCTTCCATCTTGCTTGTTAATATGCTTTCGATATTTGCTTGTTGTGTGATAAATCTGGTAATTTTTATGTAATAACCATTTTTGATGTCTTGCTGCGTCAGGTCAGGATCCCCTGTTTTCTTGTCGCCGGAATATAAAATTGTGGTCTTGATTATCGAACCGCTTGCGTTTTTTTCTACAGAGGTTATTTCGCTGTTACTAGGGTAAAACAGGGCCAACATCAGTTCTTGATTGGTAAATGCTTTCTGTGTTATCGGGGGTTCGCTGGGTGGTTTTGGTTTAATAATCGTTGTTTCTGGCATTGTAGGCGGCGGTGAGTAAATATAAGTCATGTAAATATAGCGGCCCAAAGGGTAAAAAAGAAGCCCGACCATAAAAATCTTTACAAAAATAAACCAGCTTTCAAATCTCTTTTTTCTCTTCAAAAGCGCCGCTTTTTTCTCTTCCATACTTATTTCATTGATTGGCGGTATTTGGACTGAAGATTGTTCCATCGAGAACTATGATAGCAAATAAATGACATGTACGAAATATTATTGACAAAAGGGTCAAATAAATCTTTAATTATAGTTGTTGATGAGTAGAAATTTCTGCCCAGATAAAAAAAGTCTATAGACACTTCACGAAAGTTGGGGTGTCTTTTTCGTTTTTAAGGAGGTGACACGTAATGCCAGCAAAGAAAAAGAAAGCTAAGAAAACAACCAAGAAAAAGAAGAAGTAATTTTTCCTTTTCTTGTTCTTGTTGCGTAATATAATAAAGCGGCTTTGGTACACACAAGGCCGCTTTCGTATTTGAAATTTAAGTTACAAACCAAGCTCTGTTGCGTGTTTTTTCATTGCACTAAGAGTTGTTTGAATAAAATCGTCGGTCGAAACATTCAAAACTTTTTCGCATTGTAATATTTGATCCCTGTTAACCGCCCGCGCAAACTCTTTTTGTTTAAATTTTTTTAAAACAGACTCCGGTTTAACAAGCTCCAATTTCTTTTCCGGCGTGACTAGTGCGCACGCCACAATAAATCCAGTTAATTCGTCGCAACACTCCAATGTCCACTCCAAAGTTGTCTGCGGTTTTCTAATTCTTGTTATTTCACTGTTGTGCGACTTAAAAACATTTTGTACTTCTTCCGGCACATCATAGTCTTCCAGCCACTTTAGTAACTCAAGCGTGTGTTCTTCGGGTTTTTCTTTGGTAGCTTCCCAGTCCGCATCGTGTAAGGTGCCGATTATTTGCCACTGATCGCGTGACAAGCCCCCAACATCCCGGTTAATACCTTTGTAGTAGTCAAAGTACTCAGCAAGCGCAAAACCAACAGCGTAACAATGTCTTCTTAAGTTTATATTATGCATACGGGCATGCAGTAACTCTTTGGCGGTTTCAATTGTTAGTTCTTGTTTTGGCATATTAGTCACCTTTAGGTTTTAAAGTAGGAAAGGCTATCACGTCTTTTATGGCCCAAGTATCAGTTAAAAACATAACCAACCGGTCGATACCAAACCCAATTCCGCCCATCGGGGGACATCCATATTCCAAGGCTTCGATAAAATCCTCATCAAGAGGCATAGCCTCGGCATCTCCCTCCTTCATATTTTTTTGTTCGGTTTCAAATCTTCTCCTTTGCTCAAGACCTGATACTATTTCACTCCAACCATCAAAAATTTCCATGCCGCCGACGTAACCTTCAAATCTTTCGGCCATGCCTTTTTTGCTTCGATGTTGTCGTGATAGAGGGCTAACATCAATGGGGCAGTCAATTACCCAAGTTGGATTTTTTAGTTTTGGTGTTATCAAGTGAGCGTAGAGAGCAAATAAGGCTTTGTCTCTTGTCCACGTACCGCGTGTTGTCACTCCGTGCTTTTCCTGGAGTTTTTTAACTTCGGCGTCACCTACTTTATCCCAGTCAACATCAAGTTCTCTCTTAACAATATCTTGTATAGTTATGCGTTCCCACTTGGTGCCAATTTCAATTTCTTCGCCTTTAATGACAAGTTTGGTAGATCCCCTGACTGTTTTTGCCAAATGCTTTGCCAGCGCTTCTGCCAAATCCATTGTTCTTTGATAGTCTGCAAAAGCTTCATACCATTCAAGCATTGTAAATTCAGGGAAGTGTGCGTGATCGATTCCTTCGTTTCTAAAATTGCGGGCTATTTCAAAAACTCTTTCATAACCCCCGATTATTAGTCTTTTTAAATAAAGTTCGGGTGCTACACGCAGATAAAAATCACAATCCAGCGCGTTAAAATGTGTGGTAAATGGTCTGGCATTTGTTCCACCGTATAGTGGTTGTAATATAGGAGTTTCAACTTCAACAAATTTATTTTTCCAGAGATATTTTCTAATTTCCTGTTCTATTTTCCATCTAGCATCGATAACAGTTTTTGCTTCCGGAGTTACCAAAAAATCTAAATACCTTTTTCTGTATCGTTCTTCAATATCCTTTAATCCTTCCCATGTACCGGGGAGAGGCCGAAGGGATTTTGATACTAGTATTAGAGTTTCAACCTGAACAGATATTTGGCCGGTTTTTGTTTTTACTACCAGTCCTTGGGCTTGAACGTAGTCCCCAACATCTAAAAGCTCCAGTTGTTTAAAACCCAACTCATTACGTTTGTGGTTTGGGTCGTGAAGAACGTCTTCCTTTATATAAAGCTGTACTTTGCCGGTTTCGTCCTTTAGGTCCATGAACACAACATTTGCGTGACTTCGTATGGAGCTGATTCTGCCAACAAGCGACGCTTTTTTATTCTCGAGTTTCTCAAACTCTTGATTTAAATCAATGCAGTTATGTGTTTTCTTTGCAGAAGGTGGGTATGGTTCCACGCCAAGTTTTTCTAATGCCTTTAGTTTTTCCAGTCTTATATTTCTTAATTCATTTAGTGTTGACATAAATAAAACCCCCTAATACATACAATTTAGCATATTATTTGGTTCTGACCAGATGGTTTATCAGAACAAGGGCAACAACGCAATAGGTTTTATATACTAATGAGTTCAAGTTTGTGTGTGAAATTTACTCTATTCGGAGAATGGTGTAGACGATTTTGCCAATCGGAACTTCAACCTCTATTTTTTCGCCCACCTTTTTACCCATGAGAGAGGCACCTAAGGGAGACTCGTGAGAGATCTTTTTTTCCAGAGGGTTTGCTTCCGGAGCCCCTACAATATGAAACACTTCTTCGCTGCCATCAATGTGTACTGTGACTTTGCAGCCGACTCCAACTTCCCCTCTAGTCTGGGCAGCAGAGACTTTGGCTGATTTGATTATTTCTTCAAGCTCCGAGATTCTGCCTTCGATGTAGGATTTTTCCTGAACAGCAGTATCGTAAGCAGAGTTTTCCGAAATATCGCCCATCTCTCGTGCTTCTTTGATCTTTTGAGCAACTTCCGGTCTTTTTACATCAACAAGTTCAGCTAACTCACTTCTGAGCTTATCCAAACCTTCTTTAGTTAATATTACTGCATTGTTTTCTGTCATTTGCTATCAGCCTTTCGCAGTGCAGGCGCGCTTTTGTACACAAAAGTGCGTCTGTATTACACAGGGCCGTCCGGAAAAAAATTATCCCCACGAAGGGGTTACTGTAAGTACGGTATTCTTTTTAACATACTATGGAAGTGGTGTCAAACAATGCAAGTTGCAGCTAGGTCGGTTGCAGCAATATAAAGAGGTACGAACTTGACACAGTATGCTTATGACCAAGCCAACAAACCTGCCTTTAGTATAGGAGCGAATTGCCACCGTTGGTATAATGATGCAATGAAGAAAGTAGCAATACATGATGCTAAGAACATTATAACAAGGTATTTATCTCGCTATATCAACCTATACCCGTCTAATGACGTTAAGATAAGTCTATTGGATCTAATCAACGACTTAACCAGCGAAGCTGAGTCGATTTGGGACTACAACTCAGTAAGATACGAAACGGTAATGACGGGTAAAGAATGGAAAAAGTTCGCGTGTCATAAGCAAAGAAAACCATATAAATCAAAGATCTTTCCGGAGAAAAGTTTCTTTGAAAAAAGGAGATATTACCTAGAGATTCTTAAAGCAAGCTTTACTTTTTACAAAAACATCGGAAATTCTGCGTATAAGGACAAGTTAAAAAACGCACTAAGCGGACTTTTGGGATGTTTTATCAACGCGTACTACGAGGTTAAATTGATAAGATTTTTTGATCTATACATGGGTAGAAGCTCGTCTGATAGGGACAATGGGAAAGTTAATCCGACCAAGATTGCACGGACAAAATTAGAGTACGCTATTAACGAATATGCTTTTCTGACAGGTAGAAACACCCCTGATTTGAGAAGAAAGATATTAAGTATCTGCGACGGACGTATAAATGTGCTTTTTGATTACTACGCAACCTGCCAGATAGAAGAAGATTTTAGAACTGATCTTAAGGAGATTCTTAAAAACCTGCAACGCGACTATACCTTGGATTTTTTTGATCTAAAGATCGGTTGGGAGATTTGGAAGCTTATTCACTGGATTGGTCTTGATGTGGAAATGTTTCTTGAACTGTCGGATTTTCCCAAATATAAGCAGGTAGAAAAAAAACTTTTAGATTTTATGAAAAACGAGCGTTACGTTTTGGAAATATTGGAGCATATGAAAGATGAGTTGCCCGATTGCTACGAAAAATATAAGAACACGGGGTGTGTTACTTCTGATGAAATAATTCACGAAGAATCCGTAAGAAAAGGATACCCCAAGAAACTACCAAGTATGCGGGACATTCATCTTACAATCAATTACTCCAAAAAAGAGGTGTTTAGGTACTTTCCGCTTGCTAAGAAAGGATCTCCCAGAAATATGATACTCAATCCCGTTCACCCAGAATCAACGGATAGAGCCTTTCAATCAAGTACCAAAAATATTCTTGGAGAAAGAGTGAATGTAATAGTAATGACTCCTCGTTCTGAGGCAAGAGATACCTATATTGCAACCTTGGCTCACGAAACCACACACTTGATGCACAGAATACTATTAGAGATGGGCGAAAAAAAAGGTGTTTTGCCTAAAGGTTCCGCGGAGTTGGTACCGGCCAATATAATGGAATATTTTTCACAGCTTGTTGAGGAACAATTCACGCGCACTGTAAAACTTCCATATACCAAGAAATATGAAGGCAAAGAGTTTACCGACTTTAAATCTGCCACCACTTTGAGGTTTCAGGTTCCTTATACACTAGTTCAGTTGGGGATACGAAAAAAATTTGATGAATATCTGCGCGCCGGTTACAAAACTCTATCCGAAGATATGCTTTACGATATAAAACTTGAGTTTGACAGAAAAGCAAGAGCGTGGGCGTCTACCGGCATTAATGTTGATTACGAAAGACTTTCTGCGTTTAAAATATTTAAGTCAAATGATCCAGAAGACGGCTTGGTGTATATGAAAAAATATATTGAACAAGAGTCGCAAAGTCGATCTAAAAATGGCACAAAAGTTGTTGAGATGTCAAAAGCCTTTAGAAAACGATTTGGAAGAAAATGGATAAAGTCCAAAGACGCCCGTGCCATATTGTTGTGGTTGCTTCTAGAATCCGGCAGAAATTACAAGAGCGAAAAGTACGGTGATTTGGTAATGAAAATGGATGTAACAAAATGTGTGAAAGAACTGCAAAACATAGGAGTTGAACAATCCAAGATCTAAAGGTTGAGAACAACTTTTACTCACTATATAATCAAAAGGATGAATCTTTATAAGCGAAGAGGAATGATTCCCATACCAATTATTATCGCCCTAGTAATCGGACTCATATATTTAGCTGTGGTTTTTATTAGCAGTTCCCGGGTTAGCAGGGAAACTTTAAAACCTTTTATTGACGCAGTAAGCGGCGGGATAAAGAAAGCTACAGCACCCCAGGTTGTAAACCCCCTTACCGGAGAATACGTTGTCGAAGATCAGGCTAAAGATTGGATAAACCTCAGGCCGATTGCTGTAATGATGAATAATCATATATACGCGCGTCCCATGTCGGGAATAGCCGATGCGGATATTGTGTATGAAATCGTCGCTGAAGGTGGCATCACAAGATTTCTTGGCTTTTTCCTTTCAAAATCGCCGGAAAAAGTTGGGACAATAAGAAGCACGCGCGAGTATTACCTTGTGCTGGTAAAAGAGCTTGGGGATGCAATGCTTATGCATATTGGCTATTCCCCGCAGGCTTTGCAGGCAATAGAGAGCTGGCCGGTCAGAAGTTTGGGCAGGCTTGGCCTAAACTGCGATCAAGTATTAAACGATCCAAAGGGTGAGAACTGTTGGCGAAATCTTAAACGAGTGGAGTCTGATGTTCCGTGGGAACACACTGCTTACGGCAATATAAAGGAACTTAGAAAAGTAGGTGAGGAATCGGGGTGGGGCGGTCAACGCGAGATACGCCAGTGGTTGTTTAAGGACGACGCACCTCCTCCGGCTAATGTTGCGGAATGTGTAATTGGGGAATGCCGGCCAATAACTGTAGATTTTTGGTACAAGGGCGATTACACCGCAGGCTTTAAATATGATAAGGCAACAAATTCTTACCTTAGATTTACCGGCTATACGGATGACACCAATTCTGAACTAAAGCCTACACTTGATGAAAATACCGGCGAGCAGGTGAAGATCAAAAACGTTGTTGTTCAGTTTGTCCACGAGGAGCCAATTGCCGGGGACGAGAAAAACAGATTGTCTTACAGATTGGAGGGAAGTGGGCAGGCATTGGTGTTTATTGACGGTCAAGTGGTAAAATCCACTTGGAACAAAGCGGGGCGAGATGAACGTACGGTTTTTTATGACCTAAACGGTCAGGAAATTAGTTTCAATAGAGGAAATTTTTGGGTGAGCGTTGTGTCTGACGCTAAAATCGACAATGTCCTATACTAAAATGTTAAAAAATTTATTTGTGTCCGAAGTAAGAGTAAAGATTCTTGGGCTTCTTCTCCTAAACCACGAGAAAAGTCTACACGTTCGTGGAGTTGTGCGCGCAGTGGGAGCTGAAATAAATGCTGTAAGGCGTGAACTTGATAATCTTGCATCAATAGAGCTCTTGCGTAGGCGCCAAAGTTCTAACAGAATATACTACACTGCTAACGTTCTGCATCCTTTTTATAATGAATTGGTAAGCATGCTAGCCAAGGAAACAGGTATAGCTAAGGAAATTATAACTAAGCAAAAGGACCTTGGTACTATTGTGTATGCAGTGTTGTGCCCTGCGCTATATAAAGGACGTGCTTCAACTGCTCTTGATGTTGACTTGTTCATGGTGGGTGATATAAAAATAGAACTTCTGGAGAAAATTGTGCGAAACGAGGAGTCGATAACTAGTCGCGAGCTAAACTACTCTGTAATGACGGAAGAAGAGTTTAAATCACGAAAGCGCACAGGGGATCAGTTTGTACTTAGGGTCTTATCACAAAGCAGGATGATGCTTGTGGGAGATGAAGAAAAGTTTTATTTTCTGTAGCATTTCTGCAACAATACGCAGTATTTGCGAAGAAAAGCCTTTTTCTGTAGTATATCTGCCTGAGAAACTATGTTTAAAAACAATTTTTTTAAATTAGGAATTATTTTTGCTGTTGTAGTAATTTCGTTTTTGATTGTTCTACCCCGTATACCGATAAAAGTAGATAATAAATTTTTGAAATTAGACACTAGCGTCGGTGGTTACTACATAAATTTGTTTGGTGGCAAAGTGCAAAAGGATCTTAGGGAGTTGAAAAAAGGTTTGGATTTAAAAGGCGGAATCAAAATTGTCTTGAAGGCCGATATGACCAAGATCGCAGCAGCTGACCAAGACAAAGCTTTGGAATCAGCTAAAAATATTATTGAGCAGCGTGTCAATTTGCTTGGTGTGTCCGAGCCCTATGTGACGACTCAAAAGCTGGGTGACGAGAGGAGAGTTATAGTTGAAATTCCGGGAATTGATAACGTAAACGAGGCTGTTAGTCTGATTGGGCAAACTGCCCAACTGACTTATAAAAAACTCAAATCGGATCTTGAGTGGTCGCAGGAAAAGTATTATGACTATCTAATAAAACCCGAGTCTTGGGATGACGCGGGCATTACGGGAGCTGATATGAAAGGAGCAGAAGTTGTGACGGGTGGTCAGGGTGATATTCAGAATCAAGGCAAGCCTCAAATTCAATTAAAATTTACAAATGACGGCAGAGACAAATTTTCGGAATTGGCTAAGCAGAATGTGGGAAAACCCATCGCATTATTTTTGGATCAGGGGCAAATGCCGATTTCCGCCCCCACAATTTCGCCTGAACTTGCCAACGGGCTAACCGGAGACCCGGTTATTACAGGCAATTTTACTTTTGAGACTGCAAAAAGACTTGCTATCCAAATTCGATCCGGCGCACTTCCGGTGCCTGTGGAGGTGTTGGAGCAAAATACAATAGGCGCTACTCTAGGTGATGAGTCTATTCATCGAAGTTTCTTTGCCGGGCTTGTGGGGCTGTTGATAGTTTTTCTTTTCTTGCTTTTTAAGTATCGTGGTTTAGGTTTACTGGCCGGTGCGTCGTTAATTTTTTATTCCATTATTGTTCTTGCGATCTTTAAATTTATTCCTGTTGTGTTGACTCTACCGGGCATTGCCGGGTTTGTTCTATCAATTGGTATGGCCACAGATGCAAACATCTTGATTTTTGAAAGAACGCGGGAAGAAATAATTTGGGGCAAACCAAGAAACCTTGCTATTAAACTAGGGTTCGAGCGCGCATGGAACTCCATTAAAGATTCAAATGCCTCGTCTCTTATTACGTCGTTCATACTGTTTCAGTTTGGATCCGGTCCGGTTCGAGGGTTTGCTCTTACTTTGGCAATAGGCATTGCTGTTTCTTTGTTCACGTCGATATTTGTTGTGCGGACTTTTGTTGAAGTATTTAACGTCTGGGGGGTTAAACATGCTAAGTGATAAAATGATGAATATTTTAAAATACAAGATTTGGTACCTTGTGTTTTCTGCTGTTTTGTTAGTACCCGGCATTTTCTTTATTACAAAATACGGCTTAAAACTTTCGATTGATTTTACCGGCGGTTCCATACTTACCTATCAGGTCAAAAATTCGGATAAAAATGTTGAGCAGGAAGTCAGAACTGTTTTTAGTAGTAAGAATACGGAAGTGTTAATGGTGAAAGTTGACAAAAACGATGTCACCAAGGTAACTGTCAGAGCCAAATCCATAGAAGTGAGTGTAAACGAGGAGATAAAAACCCTACTGGCGGAAAAATTTAAGGATCTGGATTTTAAGCAAGAGTCTTTCCAAACCGTAGGACCGGCTATTGGGGCAGAAACAACAAAGAACGCCTTTCTATCTCTTACGTGGGCGTCGATTGGCATACTACTTTATATCGCGTTTGCGTTTAGAAATGTTCCTAAACCATATTCAAGTTTCAAGTTTGGTATTTCGGCAATTGTTGCCATGCTCCACGATGCCATAATGGTTATTGGGATATTTTCAATTCTCGGGCATTACTTCAAGATTGAAGTTGATGGGTTATTTATTACAGCTTTGTTAACCATCATTGGCTTTTCTGTTCACGATACGATTGTAGTGTTTGATAGAATTCGCGAAAATCTGCGCAAACTTCCGCGGACAATGAGCTTTGAAGAAGTTGCTAACTATTCTGTTGTGGAAACATTGAGTAGATCTCTCGCAACATCATTTACGGTTATGATTACCCTTTTTTCACTCTACATGCTTGGTGGGGAAACAATTAGAACTTTTGTATTAGCAATGCTCGTTGGTATAGTTTCCGGAACCTACTCATCAATTTTTACTGCAACGCCCCTCGTGGTGATATGGGAAAATCTTAAGAGGAATACATAATCGGCTCTTGTTTTTTCCCTCTTTTGTATTAATCTTTCCCTGTGAAGCGTTGGAACATAAAAGCAGAATATAATGCTGATAAAAACATTGTTGCGCAGCTATTACAACTCCGTGGTTTAACAGACGAGAAACAAGTTCAGGAATTTCTACATCCATTAAAACTTAGCGAGTTGTTTAAAGAATTTCCGGCCGAATTTAAAAAATCCTTAATTGATGCAAAAAGGGTTGTGGAGGACGCTATCGCCAAGGATTATACGATCGTTATTCACGGAGATTACGACGCTGACGGTATTACCTCAACCGCTATTTTATTTAATGCACTTAGTAAAGAATTAGGTTATGCAAAGACCCGTTTTTTTATTCCTAACAGATTTGATCATGGCTACGGTGTGTCAAAAAAATCCTTGGACAGCATTATGGCCAAGTACCCCGGAGAAAAAATATTATTTATAACTGTTGACAGTGGAATAACGGCAGCAGAAGAGGCGGAGTACATCAAAAAGCTTGGACACAAGCTTATCATTACCGATCACCATCACAAACCGGATGTTTTACCCCAGGCAGAGGCAATTGTTTGGAACGATACGCTTGTAGGTGCTACGGTTGCTTGGATATTTTCGCGGGCTTTGGGGGCCAAAGATCCGCAAAGTATTGCGCTTGCAGCACTGGCCACAATAACAGACCTTCAGCCGGTAATAGGTTTTAACCGCACGATTGTAAAACGAGGCCTTGAGGTTATTAACACAGATCCGCCGCTTGGCATGAAGGAACTTTTGGAGCTTGCCCGTAAAAAGGACGGCGAAGTAACAGCCTACGATCTTGGCTGGATAATAGGTCCCAGACTAAATGCTTCGGGTCGCTTGGTAGATGCAAGTGAAACTGTGGAACTTTTTACAGAAACAAATCCTGCCAAAATCAAGGAAATTGCTCTAAAACTGCACGAACTTAATACCAACAGACAAGATAAAACGGTGGAGATGTACGCTCTTACTTCCGATTACACACCAGAGAATTTGCCAAAAATTATTATTTCGGAGAACGAGGAATATCACGAGGGCATAATTGGCCTTGTTGCTGCAAGGCTTGTGCAAAAATATTATCGTCCGGCAATTGTCATTAGTTTAAACGGAGACCGCGGCAAGGGCTCGGCTAGATCAATTAATGGCGTAAACATAATTGAAATTCTCCACGGCTACGAGGATTTGTTTGTTTCGTTGGGAGGACATCCTATGGCGGCAGGTTTTACAATAGAGACAGCAAAGATACCTTTATTAAAGGAAAGACTCTTTGGGTACGCGCAGGCAAACATATCCGAAGAATTGTTAATTCCGGAGTTATTCATAGATTTAAAAATACCAATTGATGTTGTTAGTGTTGAGCTTATGGACGAGTTGGACAAAATGAAACCTTTTGGCCTTGGCAACGAAGAGCCGCTTTTTATGTCAGAACAAGTAGGGGTAATTGATATGAGTTCAGTTGGCAAAGAGAATCAGCATACCGTTATTAAGTTCTTCTCAAACGGAAAATATTATAAGGGAATATATTTTAATAGCGCAGAAGACCAAAGAGTGAAGGAACTAAAAGTTGGGGACAAGATGAACGTGACCTACGGGATTAAAAAGAATACTTTCAACGGCCGGACTTATGTGGACATGCTCATCAAAGATTTTAGTCCAGCAAGTACGATAAAAAATTAGATCCGGCTGTGTTATATTATCAATATGCAACGAACATATATTAAGGATTTAAAACAAAAAACAGGTGAGAAAGTTACAATTAAGGGTTTTGTTCAAACACTTCGAAATCAGGGCTCTATTGCTTTCATCATTTTACGGGATGTTACGGGAACAGCTCAGTGTGTTGTGTTAAAAAATGTTGAAGCTGCGTTTTCCACGGCCAAGGAGTTAACGGTTGAATCCGTAGTGTCTGTTACCGGGTTAGCAAAAGAAGAAACGCAGGCTCCAGGGGGATTTGAAGTGCAAGTTGCGGAAATTGAGGTGCTTTCTAAGGCCGCTCCCGAGCTCCCGATCCCGGTTGTTTATGAAAAATCAGGCGAAGATACCGACCAGCCGTTGAGATTTGATTGGAGATGGATTGATTTGAGAAAAGCTGAAAGACTGAAGATATTCAAAGTTTGGACAGAGTTTGAAAAAGGTGTTCGCAAATACTTTGAGTCAGCGAACTATTTGCAAATTTACACACCGTCATTTATGAGCACCGCAAGCGAGTCGGGAGCTGAAGTCTTTGAGGTTCAATATTTTGACAAAAAAGCGTACCTTGCCCAGTCGCCTCAATTTTACAAACAGATGGCAATGGCAGCTGGTTTTGAACGCGTGTTTATTACTGGGCCGGTTTTTAGGGCAGAGCCGTCTTACACAACACGGCACATGACGGAGTTTACCGGTTGGGACATTGAAGTTTCGTATATTGATTCGTTGGAAGACGTCATGGCTGAGTTGGAAAACGCGTTTATCTGCGGTTTTGAGCAGGTCAAAATGACGCTTCTTCCGGAACTTAATGTGCCGGCAAAGAATTTTCCTAAACTAACTATGCACGAGGCCAAAGAAAGATTAAAAGCTGCAGGTGTTCCCAGCGAGCGGCCTTACGACATATCTGCTGAAGAAGAAATAGAGCTTTGTAAAATGATCAAAGAAGAAACCGGCAGTGAATTTGTTTTTGTTACAGAGTGGCCTATAGAAGTGCGGCCTTTTTATCACATGAGGCAGGGTAAGGATTTGAAATTTACAAGAAGTGCAGACCTTTTATACAAGGGTCTTGAAATTGTAACTCTGGCGCAAAGAGAACACAGGGTGGAAATTCTTGAAAAACAAGCAGAAGAAAAGGGAATGGAAGTTACAAGTTTTGCTAGTTACATCAACTTTTTTAGGTATGGATGTCCGCCGCACGGCGGTGCGGGTATTGGCCCGGCAAGAATTATAATGAAAATGCTTGACTTACCCAGTGTTAAGGAAGCAACTTTTTTGCCAAGGGATGTAAAGAGGTTAACGCCGTAACTTATAATTTGAGCGTAAAACTACATGCGTTAGCCGGTAGATGTAAGCAGTATAGAAATAGCGAAGCGGGAATTACAGCAAACTGGTTTTGTAAGCTGACGGTTGTGGGTTATTAGGCATTTATGTATACATTTGTCCAAATACCTGTATTTCAAGAGATGCCTCTTGTTGCACCGTTTCGGGTTGGGAACTTTTGCTTGTTAGGTTAAAATTTATGACTGTGACTATCAACAGGAAAATTTCACTTGCCCTGCTCTTTTTACTAATACACTTGCTGTGGGTTGGGGATCTGCTTACTAATTTTAGTCAAAGGAGTGCAGCAAGGATTTTGAGATACACTTTAGTTGTCTGCCTTCTGATATTCTGCGCCAAATCAGCTAGTTCATATAAATATACATCGGATATTTTTCTTGGAGCTTACTACCGCCTCAACGGTTATGCCTTTCTTAATATGCCGGAGGTCAGGCTTAAGCCTATTGAGTATCCCGTTCCGGTCAGTAATGTACGTGTTCCGTATATTAGCGCGCGTTCTGTTTTCGTTATGGATAACAGTACCGATAAAATTCTTTTCCAGATAAATTCGGAATTGCAATTGGCACCCGCTTCAACTACAAAACTTATGACCGCCTTAGTTGGTCTGGAAAAATACTCGCCGGACGAGGAGCTAATGATTACTTCGGTCTGCGCTAACGTTGATAGTACAAAAGCGTATCTTGCTCAGGGTGCCCGTTACAAGGTAAGAGACCTGATATACGCAATGCTTGTGAGTTCGGCAGGAGATGCTGCTTGCGCAGTTGCTTCGGGGAAAATTTCGCTTGAAGAATTTGTAACTCTGATGAATGACAAAGCAAAACAGCTTGGTATGGTTAATACCCACTTTTCTAATCCCATCGGACTTGACGGTAACGGTAATAACAAATCAACTGCACGCGATTTATATATTTTAAGTTCTGCCGCCATGGAATATCCTCTGATACGAGATGCAGTTGATCAAAAAACTTATGAGATCAAATCTACAGATTCGGCATATGCCGAGAATATGCAGAACACTAACAGGCTTTTATGGGAAGTTGCCGGTACTTTAGGTATTAAGACCGGCACAACTGCAGAAGCCGGCGAAGTCCTAATTTATGAAAATGCCGATACTAAAAAAGATCTGGTGATAATTGTTATGTCCAGCCGCGACAGGTTTGGTGACACAACTAAACTGTTGGATTGGGTAAACGCTAAATACAGGTGGTAATCATACTTGGTTCCGGAAACCGCACATGACGGTTACACCAGCCTACTTCTTGACGTACTCGCCGGACACTGCCGGGAAGTAGATGGTAACATCGCCACTATTTGTGGTACTCGTTTGTGATCTTGATCCAAATTTTCCTTCAAATACAAAAATTGGTTGAAGATACGGTTGGTATCTAGTACTTTCGTAATAGGCAAGGGAGACACTGTTAATCAGAATTGTTTCAATTGGCAGTGGGGTATATTCTGCAAAAGGGCTTTGACTTGTTGGCTTTATGCCGGCTAAAACACCCCTTCCGGACTTTACCGCCTCCCAGGCAGCTTCTACCTCGATGATCGGATAAGTAGCCTCAGACTTAAAATTAACCTCTTTATAGTAAGCCTCCATGCTCAAGTAACCAAAGGGTGACTTTTCTGTTCCTGTGCCCACAACCACGTGTAGTAAGCCCTTATAAGGATCAGGTCCCGTAATTTTGTATTTGGTTTTTCTGTTCACTTCCACAAATCTGTATAGTTCAACCTTACCAACTTGACCGTCAATTTTTGTTATTGCCTGATTTACCCGTTCGCCGCTAAATTTTCCTAAAGTTACAACTCTAATGCCTCGATCATAATTTGAGCCAAATCGTTCGAGTGACCCAAAAATACTCATCGCCTTATCCCCGGCCGATTTTTCGCTAAGGTTTTTTGTTAAATTTCTTTCAAGCGATTTGTTAAGTACCGTGTCCAGCTTTATGATGCCGTTGTCTTTGTTAATTTCTAGCACGCCGTTTGTTTGAGCGCTTCGCCATTTAAAAATATTGCCTTTTAAATCTGATATTAAATCCTTTTCGATGTAGCCTAAGGTCGCGGCGTCCCTAATAGCCTTGTCTGCCGCAAGGTATGAGAGTGAGGGCCGGTTTATTTTGTACACCAAGACCTTTACCGGGAAGTCATCCGGCAGCGCACCGTTTTTTGTGTTCAAAACATATCTCCCGACTTGTCCTTGAATTTCTTTTTGCACAAATTCAAGTTGGTCCAGTTGACCAAACGCAACATTTGGAGGATAGATCGGTCGAATTATCATTCTGTATAGCTTTTTGGCTGTAGGTATGAGAACAAGTGTAAAGATATAGTAGGTCACTACAATGCCCGCAAATACCTTGATACCCAGTTTAAAAGCTCTAGCAGTTTGAGTTAAATTCATCAGGATTATTATACAAGCTTGCTCGGACTATGTCCTGCGCTTCCTTGTACATTGCTACGCATTGGAAAAGCTTGTATACACTTAGTCCGGCATTATGTAACAGAGTGTTGCGTGATAGAATGCTTTTATGAATGTTAGAACTAGAATGGCTCCTAGTCCGACAGGCGAGTATCACATAGGTGGAATGCGAACTCTTCTTTACAACTATGCATATGCAAAGAAAGAGGGCGGCAAATTTATATTAAGGATAGAAGATACTGATAGAGAAAGACTCGTACCTGGCGCAACCGAGCGGTTAATCCAAGTTATAAAGGACTACGGCCTAGGTTGGGACGAGGGACCCGGGGTAGGGGGTCCTTATGCCCCTTATGTTCAGTCCGAAAGGTTAGCTATTTACAAAAAATACGCGGATCAACTTGTAGAAAGTGGCCACGCCTATTACTGTTTTTGCACCAAAGAAAGGCTTGAGAAATTACGCGAGGATCAGCAAGCACAGAAGCTATCCTCAACAAAATACGATAAGCACTGTTTAAAACTTTCCAGCGATGAGGTTAAAGCAAAACTTTCGTCAGGAACCTCTTATGTTATCAGGCTCAATGTTCCGGCGGATGAAGAAGTTAGTTTTGAAGATAAAGTGCTCGGCAAGATCACCTTTCCGACAAATGATATTGACGATCAGGTTTTGCTAAAATCAGACGGATTTCCCACTTATCACCTGGCGGTTGTGGTCGACGACCATCTCATGAACATCACTCTTGTCATGCGTGGTTTTGAGTGGCTGCCTTCCACATCAAAACACATTTTGTTATACAAGGCTTTGGGTTGGGAATTTCCCGCACACGGGCACATACCTTTGCTAAAGGAGCTTGGCGCAACCAAAAAATTATCCAAACGAATGGGATCGGTAGCGGCTGTGGAGTTTTTGTCTGATGGCTACCTTCCCGAGGCGTTGCTGAATTTTTTGATGTTTTTAGGTTGGAACCCCGGGACAGAGAAAGAGATTTATACCCTTGAAGAATTTATACACGATTTTTCTATTGAGAAAATCCATAAAACAGATTTGGTAGTTTTTGATCGCGATAAGCTTTCGTGGTTCAACGGCTATTACATTAGAAACAAAAGCGATACAGAGCTTTATGCCGCACTTAAAGAATGGGCACAAAAATATAGCATTGAACTAAACGGTGCCGATAAAAACGATGAATACAATCTGTCTGTCCTAAAACTTGTAAAAGACAGAATGAGAACCCTCAAGGATTTTAATGAACTGACCTCGTACTTCTATAACTATTCAGGCTTTGATAAGGACACTGCGGTAAAGTTTGCTGAGAGCGAAGCAAAGCTAAAAGCCATTCTCCAAAACTTTGTAAAGGTATATGAAGGTGTTCAAACTGTTGACTGGACTAGCCAAAGTTTGGACAAGCTCTCCCATGCGGTCTTAGAAACTTATGGTTACAACACCAAAGAAGCGTTTATGACTTTGCGCGTTGTTGTTACGGGGCAGACGGCGACTCCGCCTCTTTTTGACATTATGGAAGTAATCGGAAAAGAAGCGACACTTGCACGTCTAAGAAAGTTCTAACACCCCTGATTTTTTGACATAAGTCTATTCACACTAGAAGAAATTCATTGATTAAGAATTATTTGTTGCTAGAATACTTTTATCCACATCTGCCCTGGATCCGTATTTCATTCATTTTAGGAGGAATATGTCTACTACTCAAAAAGAAGAATCGGCTGCCCAAAGAATTAAGGAAAACAAAGACTCGGCCTTGAAGACTGCTTTATTGCAGATAGAAAAAAATTTTGGCAAAGGTTCCATTATGAAACTTGGTGAAAAAGTTGGAGGGGCATCTATACCCGTTGTTCCTACAGGTTCCATTGGCTTAGATATTGCTTTGGGTATTGGTGGGTTGCCAAGAGGCAGAATAGTGGAAATATATGGCCCGGAATCCTCGGGCAAAACCACATTGGTTCAGCACGTTATAGCTGAGGCCCAAAGAATCGGTGGCACTGCTGCTCTAATAGACGCTGAGCACGCTTTTGATCCCACGTATGCCGCTAAGACAGGTGTGAAAGTAGAGGAGTTGCTTGTTTCCCAACCTGATACAGGCGAGCAAGCTTTGGATAGCGCGGAAACCTTGATTAGATCAAATGCAGTGGATGTTATCGCAATTGATTCAGTAGCTGCGTTAGTACCCAGAGCAGAAATTGAGGGTGACTTAGGCGACAGTTTTGTTGCTACCCAGGCCCGACTTATGAGTCAGGCTCTCCGCAGAATAACGGGTGCAGTGAGCAGATCAAACTGCGCTGTTATATTTACGAATCAGCTCAGAACAAAAATTGGTGTAATGTTTGGTAATCCGGAAACGACAACAGGTGGGAAAGCACTAAAGTATTACGCTTCCGTACGAATAGAAATAAGGAAAATTCAAACCGTAAAAGACGGAACCGATGTTACAGGAATAAGTGTAATCGCAAAAGTTGTGAAAAACAAAGTAGCCCCGCCTTTTAGATCCGCGGAGTTTGATATCTTGTTTAACGAAGGCATTAGCAAAGAGGGAAATATTCTTGATGTTGGTGCGGAATTTAATGTGGTCAAAAAAAGCGGCGCTTGGTACGAGTACAATGGTGAGAAGTTAGGACAAGGCAAAGAAGCAGCTCGTGTGTATCTTAAAGCTAACCACAAACTTCGTGATGAGATAGAGAAAAAAATTCATGAGATAGTAAAGACTAAACACGAAATACCGCTTCAAATCGGTGTTGAGGAAGTTGTTGAAGAGACAGCTGAAGAGTAGGTAAGGTAGAAGTTGGTAGCCTAACAAAACATTAGTGGATAATGACGTATTGGAAAAAATATATAGCAAGGTTTTGGACTTTGCTTCGTACAAACCTCGAAGTGAAAAAGAGGTATTGGGAAAATTGGGTTCACTGGTCAATACCCACTCCAAAGCTAACAGTTCTGATAGCGCAATTATTCTTGAAGAAATTCAAACAGCAATACTATCAAGACTTTCCGAGCTTGGCATGTCTTCTGCTTCCGGACTCGATGCTTATATTTCAAATTTTATCAATTCATCCAAACCGCGAGGTCCCAGATCTATAGAGCTTTTTCTAGTCAAAAAGGGTTTTAGTTCAACCGATGTTAGGAGAAAACTGGCAGAAGTTCCGCCTGAAGTTTGGGAAAACTTTGCTATAGCGGAAGGTAGAAAAAAATTTCGGCTGTCAAAGGGTAAACCACATCAAAAAAACCTGTTACACGGCTACTTAATGTCACGAGGTTACCCCGGCAATGTAGTGAGTGTCGTAGTTGACACATTGATAGGTGTAAAATAGAATCTATAAACGGATTTTGCTATGAGACCTACTGTTTTACACATTATACTAATACGGTGATATAAGGCTCCATAACGAGCTGTACCTGTTTGCATAGCGGAAATCCAAATATATTTTATTTTTAATATGGGAGGAAAATATGGAAAGTTTAATAGTTTTGATTGTGGGAGCCTGTGCCGCAGTTGGCGGAGGCATTGCCGTTTCTTATTTCTCAAGTAAGAAAAAAACAGAAGCAGTCGTAGAAAAAGAAGACGCAAAACCGGCAGTTCTGCCTGTTCCGCCAGTGAGTCAGCCTGCGCCAATAATCCCGGCTATACCAAGTGATGCAAATAACCCGATGCTTGCACGAGTTGAAGCCAGAGCAAAGGAAATACTTCTTGAGGCAAAATCTCAGGCGTTTCGTATAAGGACTACTGCCGAGGATGAAGTAAGAAAGCTTAAAGAGGGTTCGATTGAGTTTGAGAAAAAGATCGCTGTGCAAAAAGCACAATTAGAAAACGAAAGACGTGATCTTGAACAAAAAGCTCGGAGTGTAAAATCCGCTAAAGAATCAATAGACAAAAAACTGGAAGAAATTGACGAGGTTGTAACAAAGCAGAAAGATGCGTTGGAAAAAGTTGCTTCCATGAATAAAGACGAAGCCAGGGCAATGCTTATGAAACAACTGGACAAAGAGCTGGCGGAGGAAAAGGGTAAAAAGATTAGAGAAACCGAAGCTGAGATCAGACGTGAATCAGATAAGTTATCTCTTCAGATCCTTATAGACGCCATGCGTTTTGGCGCAACCGATTACATTGTTGAGTACACAACTTCCAAAATAAAATTACCCGATGATGACATCAAAGGCAGAATTATTGGCAAAGAAGGTCGTAATATAAGAACATTTGAGGAACTGACCGGTGTAGATTTGGACTTGGACGCTTCGCCCGGCGACATAATAATATCCAGTTTTGATCCTGTAAGACGTGAAATTGCTAGGATGGCAATGGACAGGCTTATTATTGACGGACGAATTCAACCCGCTCGTATTGAAGAAATTGTCGAAAAAGCAAAAACCGAAGTAGATCACATAATGCTTAAAGAGGGAGATAATCTCTGTCACAAACTTGGGGTTTACAACATTCCAAAAGAGTTAATACAAATGCTGGGTAGATTTAAGTATAGATTTTCATATGGCCAGAACATGATCGAACATACTCTTGAAGAAACTCGCATAGGTGTTGCTTTAGCTCACGAGCTTGGGGTGGACGTTGAAGTTGTAAAACTTGGTTGTCTTTTCCACGATATTGGTAAAGTTGTTAACGAAGAGGAAGGTACCCATATTCAGTTGGGTGCTGATCTTCTTACAAAATACAAGATAAACCAAAAAGTTATTGACTGTGTTGCAGAACATCACGAAGATAAACCATTTAGCTCGGTTGAATCAGCACTTGTCAATCTCGCGGATCACATAAGTGGCGCAAGACCGGCTGCCAGAAGTGAAGATTACGAAGCCTATGTAAAAAGACTAAAGGATTTGGAATCCGCAGCTTTATCTTTTGATGGTGTTGATAAGGTATTTGCTGTATCGGCGGGCAGAGAGGTTCGTGTATTTGTCTCTCCGGAGAAAGTTGATGATTTTTCTACGGCTTATCTAGCTCGTGAAATAGCCAAAAAGATCGAATTGGAACAAACATACCCTGGTGTTGTTAAAGTCACAGTTATACGGGAAACCAGAGTTACTGAGACAGCAAAATAATATACAGCCATAATTACTATAACGTTGATTGCTGTTGTTAAGCTTGTAGCTGGTGTGTTTAATAGTGAAATCTTTGTAATACCAATGTTTATTTGTGGTATAAGTGGTTTTCTTGTTATAAGATAAGGGTGTATGAAAATACTATTTATCGGGGAGATAGTAGGAGGGCTCGGGAGAAAAACCGTTAAGGAGGTTCTCCCGGGGCTTATCAAAGATAACAAACCCGACTTTATTTTGGCAAATGCAGAAAATCTTTCAAACGGTAGAGGTGTAACGCAAGAGAAAATTGAAGAAATGCGCCTTGCGGGTATAGATTTTTTCACAAGTGGCGATCACATTTTTCGTGAAAGAAATACGGAAGATTTGATAGAAAATATGCCTATAGTGCGCCCGGCTAATTATCCCAAAGGAGTACCCGGCAAAGGGTACGAAATAGTAGATTCCGGTAAATACGGCAAAGTTTTAGTTGTAAATCTTATGGGCAGAACGTCGTTTTCCAGCCTATTTTCCTATTTTGACGACCCGTTTAAAAAAGCAGATGAAATACTCGAGTTGACGGCAAAAGAAGATTTAGCTGCTATTATTGTAGATTTCCATGCCGATGCTACAAGTGAAAAATATGCTTTAGCTCACTATCTGGATGGTAGGGTTACCGCTGTGTTAGGCACAAGTTCCCATGTTCCCACATGCGATAACATGCTTTTACCCAAAGGAACATTGTTTGTTTCGGATGTAGGTATGACCGGCAGTGTAGATTCAGTTATTGGAGTTAAGAGTGAAATTATTATCAGGATGTTTTTGACGGCACAAAATCAAAAATTTGAATGGGAAAAATCTGGTCGTACTTCTTTTAGAAGTGTACTATTGGATACCAAAGAACATACTATTGAAAGACTAGATAGGATATTAAGTTAGCCCACCAGGCTTTATCGAGAGGGGGTGTTAAGAATGGTTAAAAACGACTTAATCGCAAAAGTTGCTGATAAAGCCGGAATGACAAAAGTTGATTCCGGAAAAGCAGTAGATGCAGTAGTCTCCGTTATCACAGCAGCATTGAAGAAGGGTGAAAAAGTGACTTGGACAGGTTTTGGCACATTTGAAGTTAGACAGCGCGCTGCAAGAATGGGAAGAAATCCACAGACCGGTGCACCACTTCACATCTCTGCAAGTAAGACAGCAGCTTTCAAAGCTGGAAAAGGTTTAAAGGATGCTGTTAAGTGATTTTCTGGAGTGTAGCCTCAAGATTACTACCACCAACCTGCAGTAGGTGGTAAACAGCAAAGGATAATCAGCGTTTTGTAGGGGCCGCGCGCATGCGCGGCCCCTTGTATAAATGCTACAATTGACAGCGTTAATTAGAATATGTTAATTGGAACCGAAGGAAACATGTGTTTCCGGAGCTTCACATAGCAGATATGCCGGATAAACTTGACTATTATGAAATATTAGGAATAAGCAAAAACGCCTTACCTGACGACATAAAGCAGGCGTATAAAAAGTTGGCTAAACAACACCACCCGGATATGGTGTCCGAAAAAGATAAAGAAGCTGCGGAAAAGCGTTTTAAGGAGATTAATGAGGCCTATCAAATACTAAACGATCCCCAAAAGAAAAAAATGTACGACCAGTTTGGCCATGCCGGAGTAGGTCAAGGAGCCGGTCCCGGTGGCTTTGGTGGCCAGCAAGGTCAGTGGGGGCCGTTTACCTATTCGTATTCAACAGGCGGTCCCGGCGGCCAGCAAAACCCTTTTGATTTTAACGGCGGCTTTGATCCGTTTGATGTTTTTGAAGAATTTTTTGGCTTTCGGGGTTTTGGCGGTCGCGGTAGTTCACCGCGTCGAGGTAAAAACTTATACTACGAATTAGCTGTTGATTTTGCAGATGCGGTGCGGGGCATAGAAAAGGAAATTAGAACAGAAGCAGGAAAAGTAACGATAAAAGTACCATCGGGAGTTAGAGACGGCACGGAACTTAGATTTACAGGCAAGGGCTCTCCGGGTCCAAATGGGGTTCCTGCGGGGGATTTGTTCATTTCAATACGTGTTAGGTATCCTAGGGAATTTTCGGTTGATGGTGAAACAATAATTATTGTTAAGGAGATCTCTTTTGTCCAGGCTGTTCTGGGCGCTACCCTAGAAATTCCGGTAGTGGATGTTTCCGCAAGGACCGGAGTTGGAACGGCAAAACTTAACATACCGGCAGGTACACAGCCAAACACTCGGTTTTTGGTTCGCGGCAGAGGCATGCCCCGCTTAAGAGGCAGTGGCAACGGCGATGCTTTGGTGCAGGTTATTGTCTCTATACCAAAGAAACTCAATAGAAAACAGCGCGATTTGCTTGAGGAATACAGTAAAAGTTAGTGCTGCTGTTGTTATTAGGGCTTTTTGTAGTATAATTCGTTAGAATTACATGAGATGGCTTAAGTAGCAAAGTGAAGTATAAACAGGGTAAATAGTATTTGATTGGATTAGGTGGGTTTTACCCGCCTTCAATTTTAATTATGGCAATGACAGAATTTAGTGCAGCTTTAAATCAGGTTGCAACAGAGCGGGGCATACCCGTTGAAAGCGTATTAGAGTCAATAAAAATGGCTCTGCTAACTGCATATAAAAAGGACCGCAAGGAAACCTCTGGCGAGGATATTGAAATAGAAGGTTACACAGCAGAGTTGAATGCTGATACAGGCGAGGTGAAAATTTTACTGGAGGGCAAGGATATTACACCATCAGGTTTTGGCAGGATTGCGGCTCAAACTGCAAAACAAGTGATTTTACAAAAAATAAGGGAGACCGAGAAAGAGGTGGTTGCCTCAGAGTTTAGGGCCAAGGTAGGCACTATAGTGATTGGTACAGTATTTAGAATGGACAACGGTGTTGTTGTAATGGACCTTGGCAAAAACAGAACCCAGGGCATCATGCCTCAAGGCGAACAAATACAGACCGAAAGTTACAGACTAAATCAGAAACTAAAAGTTCTGGTTAAGGATATAAGACAGATTCCGGGCAGAGGAACCGAAATAATTGTAAGTCGTTCTGATCCGCAGTTTGTTGCAAAGCTCTTTGAACAGGAAGTTCCGGAAATTGCCGCCAGCACCGTTATTATAGAAGCAATTGCCCGCGAAGCAGGCTCCAGAACAAAAATTGCAGTTTCTTCAAAAGACGATAAAGTTGATCCGGTTGGTAGTTGCGTTGGTCAAAAAGGGGTACGAGTTCAATCCATAATCGCGGAGCTGTTTGGTGAGAAAATAGACATAGTTCCTTTTTCAATAATTACCGAAAAGTTTATAGCCGCAAGTTTGGCACCTGCAAAAGTAACTGACGTTGAACTTGATAAGAAAGAAACAAGAGCTATAGTTACGGTACCGGAAGATCAGCAAAGTCTTGCCATCGGAAAAGACGGTCAAAACGCCCGTTTAGCAAACAAGCTAACCAAATGGAAGATTGATATAAAGGGTGGAACCGGAAGTCTTGACGCAACCGGGCTGACGGCAGTGGATGGCCCCGATGCCAAATCAAAAGTTGTTGGTATTTGGGACGCTGAGATTAAGAAAACCAGCGACAAAGTAAAGAAGGCTAAGGAAGAGAAAGCTGAAAGCGAACAAAGTGAAATATCCGAAACCGGCGAAGACGATTCAGTGGAGCCGATAGAAGAAAAAAGTGAAGAAATTACATCTTCTGACAATGCCGAGTGAAAACTTTAAAAAGGAATTAATAGAGTGTCAAATACTGTGGTCAGTAAAACTGAACAGAATGTCAGACCGCCTATCGTGGTGGTTATGGGCCATGTTGACCACGGCAAAACCAGTATTCTTGACTATATAAAAAAATCGAACGTTGTTTCCAGAGAATTTGGCGGAATTACACAGCACATAGGTGCTTATCAAATCACCCATAAAAACAAGAAAATAACATTTATAGACACACCCGGACACCATTCTTTTGTGCAGATGCGTGCAAGAGGAGGCCGTGCCGCTGACATTGCAGTACTGGTTGTATCCGCTGAAGAAGGTGTAAAGCCCCAAACCAAAGAAGCAATAGCACACGCGCGGGCTGCAAATATTCCGATAATTGTAGCCATAAATAAAATTGATTTACCCAATGCTAACCCACAAAAAATTAAACAGGAACTAGCTTCCGAAAATGTTTTAGTTGAAGATTGGGGCGGAGACGTGGTTTGCGTAGAAGTTTCAGCCAAAACAGGTCTTGGCATTGATAAACTTCTTGATTCGTTGCAAGCAATGGCAGAGCTGTTATCGATACACGGCTCGTTAAGTAACGAGCTTGAGGCTGTAATTATAGAGTCCAAACTGGATAGGAAAAAGGGTGTTGTTGTCTCGGCAATTATTAAAAATGGCATTTTAACTGTAGGTGCTAAGGTCACTGCAAGCGGACTGAGAGCCAAAATTCGCTCGTTGATGAATGATCGTGGTGAGACTATTAAAGAAACGGGTCTTTCAATGCCTGTTGAAATACTTGGATTTTCGGCAGTACCGGGAGTTGGTGACCTTATTGTAAAAGAAGGCAGCGAGTTGGAAGAACTTGCCCAATCCGAAGATCACATGGAAATATTTGGCAAGGATACCAAAAGAACCGTTGCCATGGTTGTGAAATCTGACACTGCCGGTACTTTGGAAGCGGTAAAAGCAAGTATGGCGGATCTTGTCACCTCGTCTATTGAGGCAACTTACGCTGTTAAATTTTTGTTATCTGCAACAGGCGACATAACAGAGTCAGATGTAGCGCTTGCTAAAGGTGCCAACGGTATAGTTTTAGGCTTTAACGTGCGGCTTTCTGCAAATGTTCAAGATTACGCTGAAGCAAATAAAGTACCTGTAAAACTTTTTAAGACAATTTACGAACTAATTGAGTACGCGAAAGAAATCCTTGAAGGGACCGCCATCACCGAAGAGTCAAAGATCAAAGGTCGTGCCCAAGTTATTAAACTTTTCAAGCTTGAGTCAGGCGACATAGTTGCCGGATGCAAAGTTTTGGCCGGAAGTATCAAAAACATATCTCGCGTGTCCGTATACGATAAAGATCCATCAGACTTAGTGGAGACTGATATACCGCTTTATACCGGCAATGTAAAAAAACTGAAAAAAGGACAGGACGATACCAAAGTAGCTGGTAAAGACACAGAATGTGGGGTTTTACTCAAACCACAATTTGACGATATAAAAGTTGGTATGTGGGTAGAGGTTATTAAATAACAATAACTTTTAAGTTCTTATTATTCCCCCCCCACAAAAATAATGTACAATAATACGTAATGCCACAAAAGATAATTAGCTTTGTATTAGGAGTCGTATTTTGCTTAGCCTTTTCAGGGAGTGTTATTG